>ENA-ORTH01000917-ORTH01000917.1-human-gut-metagenome-genome-assembly--contig:-NODE-917-length-33489-cov-4.043758_pt1 | contig 33489 bp, 21 predicted proteins | sample MGYA00241914_ERZ509192 | MGnify/ENA primary metagenome ERZ509192 (study PRJEB26280, sample SAMEA2338826) | human gut metagenome | biome: human gut; feature: human-associated habitat; material: faeces... | reverse complement strand
CCTGGGGCGCGTTGCAAAATGTAAGATTTTGCAACGCGCCTTTTCTGCGTATATCGTCGCTCTCCCGGCAAATGTCGGGAGAGCGACCGCATTGTGCAACAGCCCCTTCTTCTTGTTTGGTCTTCGCGTCTTCATTCAACCTTAATGTCGGGCGCAAAACGCTAAGACCGCTTTCATGAGCGGCTTGCTATAATAAAAGTACATTCCAGGGGAAAAGGAGGAAACGGAAATATGCTCGATTTCGTCATGCTGGCGGCTTTGGCCGCGTGCGGCGGCGCGATAGCCCTGCTCGTTCATTGGTGCCATAAGCAGGTGGAGACAAGCGAATGAAGGAGGCAACCGGTATGCTGGTACTCGCAGGCGTCGTCCTACTGCTGGGCGGCTATCTATTGTATGCTCTGGTGCATCCGGAGAAATTCTGACACAAACAGGAGGCAATCGCTATGCTGCAGCTCGCTCTGACCAGTCTCCTCTTTCTGGTGATGGTCATTCCAGCCGGCATGTATCTGTACCATATCGCGGCCGGAAAGCACACCCTGGCCGATCCGGTTTTTGACCGGGTGGACAATGTCATTTACAAAATAGGCGGCGTCCATCCGCAAAGGGGCATGAACTGGAAAACATACGCCCTGGCCCTTTTAGGCACCAACGCGGTCATGATTCTGCTGGGCTATATCGTCCTGCGTATCCAGAGCATCCCGCTGTTCAACCCCAACGGGATAGAGGGCATGGAGCCGTCCCTGTCGTTCAACACCATCATCAGCTTCATGACCAACACCAATCTGCAGCATTATTCCGGAGAGTCGGGGCTGTCCTATCTTTCCCAGATGCTGGTCATCACCTTTATGATGTTTGTGTCGGCCGCGAGCGGCTACGCCGCCTGTATCGCCTTTATCCGCGGCCTGGCTGGCAAAACCAGGGATAACGTCGGCAACTTCTTTGCCGATCTTGTTCGTATAACCACACGGGTGCTGCTTCCCTTCTCCATAGTCGGCGGCCTGCTGCTGGTGTGGCAGGGCGTCCCGCAGAATTTCAGCGGCAATGTCGTTGTGGATACCATCGAGGGGGCGAAGCAGGTCATCGCCATGGGCCCGATGGCCGCGCTGGAAATCATCAAGCATCTGGGCACTAACGGCGGCGGCTTCCTCGGGGCCAATTCGTCCACGCCTTTGGAAAACCCCACGATACTGACCAACCTCATCGAGCTTTACTCCATGATGCTGCTGCCCGGTGCCTGCGTCATCACGTTCGGCAAAATGGTTCGGGATCGCAAGCGCGAGCAGGCGGGCACGGACGCGGCGGAGCTGGCGGGCGCCGGACGTATCCGCAGCAGCCTGACGGCCCGGTTGTACGGCCGGGAGGGCCGGACCATTTTTGCCGCCATGGCCATCCTTTTTGTTATCGGCCTTAGCGTCTGCTACTGGGCGGAAAGCCAGGGCAACCCGGCGCTGGCCGCGGCCGGGCTGAGTCAGTCGATGGGCAGTATGGAGGGCAAGGAGGTGCGGTTCGGCATTGCCCAGTCCGTCATGTTTACGACCACCACCACGTCCTTTACCACCGGCACCGTCAACAACATGCACGACACCCTGACGCCGCTTGGCGGCATGATTCCGCTGTTGCATATGATGCTCAATGTCGTGTTCGGCGGCAAGGGCGTCGGCCTGATGAACATGATCCTATACGCCATCCTGGCCGTGTTCATCTGCGGGCTGATGATCGGGCGGACGCCGGAATATTTGGGCAAAAAAATCGAAGGGCGCGAGATGAAGCTCACCGCCCTGTGCATCATCGTCCACCCGCTGCTGATCCTGTCGTTTTCCGCCTTGGCGGTCGGCACGGCCGCGGGGCGGGAGGCCATCACCAACCCGGGCTTCCACGGGCTGACCCAGGTACTGTATGAGTTCGCCTCCTCCGCCGCCAACAACGGCTCCGGCTTCGAGGGGCTGGCGGATAACACCCTGTTCTGGAACATCACGACCGGTCTGGCCATGTTTTTCGGCCGATACATCTCCATTGTGTTGCAGCTGGCCATCGCCGGCTCCCTGATGAAAAAACGGTTTGTGCCCGATTCGGCCGGGACGCTGCACACCGATACGGCGGTCTTTCCCGTGGTGCTCGTATGCATCGTCTACATATTTGCGGCGCTCACCTTCTTCCCGGTACTCGCGCTCGGCCCGATCGCGGAGCATTTAACCCTCTGGTCTTAAGGAGGCCCCATTGCCATGAGTAAAAAGCAAAAGCTGTTAACCCCGGAAATTTTCCGTCAGGCGGTGCTCGGTTCCTTTGTCAAGCTGAACCCCCGGTACATGATGAAAAACCCCGTCATGTTTGTGGTGGAAGTGGGCTTCGCGATCACGCTGGTTCTCTCCTTTTTCCCCGGCCTGTTCGGGGACGCGGCCACCAGCAATCTGCGCGCCTACAACATCATCGTTTCCGTCGTGCTGTTCATCACCGTGCTGTTCGCCAATTTTGCCGAATCGGTGGCCGAGGGCCGCGGCAAGGCACAGGCGGCCAGCCTAAAAAAGACGCAGAAGGATACCCGGGCCCGCCGGCTGCAAGCGGACGGAACCGAAGAAGACGTGCCGTCCAGCGCACTGAAAAAAGGCGACATCGTGCTGGTATCCGCCGGTGAAATCATCCCCGGCGACGGGGAGGTCATCGAAGGCATCGCCTCGGTGGATGAATCCGCCATCACCGGCGAATCCGCGCCGGTCGTCCGGGAATCCGGCGGCGACTTCTGCTCCGTCACCGGCGGTACCACCGTCGTCTCGGACTGGCTGAAAATCCGCGTCACCTCCGATCCCGGCAACAGTTTTCTAGATCGGATGATCGCGCTGGTCGAAGGCGCTTCCCGGAAAAAGACACCGAATGAAATTGCGCTGAACACGCTGCTGGTATCTCTGACCATCATCTTTCTGATTGTCATCGTCACCCTGTATCCCATTGGCCTGTATGCCGGCGTCCAGCTGCAAATTTCCACGCTGATCGCGCTGGCCGTCTGCCTCATCCCGACCACCATCGGCGGGCTGCTGTCCGCCATTGGGATCGCGGGCATGGACCGCGTGACCCGCTTTAATGTCATCGCCATGTCTGGCAAAGCGGTGGAAGCCTGCGGGGACGTCGACACCATGATCCTGGATAAAACCGGCACCATTACCTATGGGAACCGCCTGGCGGCGGATTTCATCCCGGTGGGCGGCGCCGCGCGCGGCGAGCTGATCCGCTGCGCGGCCCTCGCCAGCCTGCGGGATGATACACCGGAAGGCAAATCCACGCTGGAGCTGGCCCACCGTCTGGGCGGCGACAGCCGGGAGAGCCCCGGTTCCGTCTTTTTCGAATTCACGGCGCAGACCCGTATGAGCGGCGTGGATCTGCCGGATGGGACGAAAGTCCGCAAAGGCGCGGCCGAAGCAATCGAGCAGTACGTGCGGGAACAGGGCGGCCAAATTCCAAAGGATCTGCACGAACAGGTGGATAAAGTATCCAGCCTGGGCGGCACCCCGCTGACCGTCTGCGAAAACGACCGTATTCTCGGCGTCATCTACCTGAAAGACACGGTCAAGTCCGGCATGGCCGAGCGATTTGAGCGGCTGCGCGCCATCGGCATCAAAACCATCATGTGCACCGGCGACAACCCGCTGACCGCCGCCACCATCGCCAAGGAGGCCGGTGTGGACGGGTTCCTTGCGGAATGCAGGCCGGAGGATAAAATCGCGGTGATAAAAAAGGAACAGGCGGAGGGCAAAATTGTCGCCATGACCGGCGACGGCACCAACGACGCGCCGGCGCTGGCCCAGGCCAACGTGGGCCTGGCCATGAACAGCGGCACCGCCGCCGCCAAAGAAGCCGCCAACATGGTGGATCTCGACTCCGACCCCACCAAAATTCTGGAGGTCGTGGAAATCGGCAAGCAGCTGCTCATCACCCGCGGCAGCCTGACCACCTTCTCCATCGCCAACGACATCGCCAAATATTTTGCTATCATTCCGGCCATGTTCATGCTGGCCATTCCCCAGCTGGGCGTTCTGAACATTATGCATTTGGCCACCCCGTTCAGCGCGATTCTGTCGGCCCTGATTTTTAACGCCCTCATCATCCCGTGCCTGATCCCGCTGGCCATGAAAGGGGTCCGGTACCGGCCCATGTCGTCTGGGAAAACCCTGGCCAGAAACCTGCTGATTTTCGGCGGCGGCGGCATTATCACCCCGTTTATCGGCATCAAGCTCATTGACCTGGTCATCCATCCGCTGCTCTCTCTCATGGGATTATAAAAGGAGTTGGACATCGATGAAAGAACGCGTAAAGAGTTTTCTGGGCCATACCCGGCAGGCCTTGGCGGTTTCGCTCGTTCTCATGCTGATTTGCGGCCTGCTGTTTCCGGCTCTGCTGTCCGGCCTGTCCGCCCTGTTCTTTCCGCACCAAGCCGGCGGCAGCCTGATTGAGGTGAACGGCAGGGCCGTGGCCGCCAAAAACGTGGGGCAGGAATTTCTGCAGGACTATTATTTGTGGAGCCGCCCCTCCGCCTATCATTACAACGTCTATGTGGAGGGGGCGGACGGCAAAAAAACCTATCCCGACGGATCGGCTTTCCCCGGCATTGGCTCCGGCTCCAACAACTACGCGCCGACCAATCCCGACCTTACTGCCCGGGTGGAGGCGGCCATCGCGGATTTTCTGAAAAAGAATCCGGACGTCAAGCGGGAGGACATTCCCACCGACCTGCTGACCGCCTCCGGTTCCGGCCTGGATCCTCACATTTCCCCGGCTTCCGCGGCCATTCAGGTTCCCCGCATGGCCCAAGCCTCCGGTCTGAGCGAGGAGGCGATCCAGACCATTATCGACAAGCACACCAGCGGAAAATTGTTCGGCGTTTTCGGCGAGGAAACGGTGAACGTGGTGGAGGTCAACATTGCCGTCGGTATGGCCATGGGCCTCATCAAAGCGGAAGCCTGAACGGGAGGGCGGGAAGTATGCTGCATCCGTATCAGGAAGCGTCCGCCATGGAGAGGCCCGTCGGCCCCTGTCCGTCGGCATTGACCCCCGGGCAGGAGCTGCTTCTCCTGCTGAGCGGGGTCGGCGAGCGGCTGGACACAGGCCCCGCCATTTTGTCCCTTCAGAATCCTATTCTCTATGTCCTTTACAGAAACGAGGCGATACTGACAGCGGACTTCTGGGAATTTTTCGGCGTCTGCATGGCTCGTATCAACAGCACCTGGCCCATCTGCGCTTATGGTACAGCCGAAAACCAGGAAACGATCCGCTTGTCGGCCGTTATCCGAGGGGAGCGCGTCCGCCTGACGCAGCAAAGCCTGTCGGGAAACAGCGCCGACGTTCTGCAGACGCTGTGCTTTCAGATCGACTGTGCGGACGACCGGACGGCGACGGCGCTGACGGCTGTTCTTTCCAGGATGAACTGGACGGCTGGCCAGGCGGCTATGGACTGGAAGGACGCGGATTTCCTGCGGGAACACAAGCTGATTCTTGCCCCGGAAAGCCGAAGCTTCTTCTGCTACGCGGGTATAGAGCCGGCCGGTTCGGCCCGCGATCGTCTGCTATCCTTGGATTTTTCGCAGAAAATCACCCTATGGATCGCCTTTTTACAGGACGGCTTCGAGCCGGAGGAGTTCGAATGGCTGGCGCAGGAAATCGAGGACGGCACGATCGCCAACCGGATGGAGTGGGAGCTGGCGCTCAGGGAGGCCATGGATCAGCTGCATTTCCGTCTGGTGAACAAGGAAAAGACCTTTCAGCTGTACGACGGTGCCGGGCGGCGCCTCTATTTTGGAGCGGACGGCCGCCAGACAGCGGCATGGGTGATGCTCAAAATCCTGTTCCCCCTAAACTTTGCCCCCTGAACGCAGAAGGCGCCCAAAGCCAAGGCTTTGGGGCGCCTCAGCTTGGCGAAAAAGTCCGGCTCACGCCGGCCGTTCACGCCAAGCTGAGCAAAAGTGGGGAAATCGGCACGATTTTCCCCACTTTTGGCCGCCTGCGGGCGGGTGATCCGCTTCGCTCGATGCGGAGTGGGGAACCCTGACGGTTCCCCCTCCACACCTCCCCTTCCCTCCGATACTTCTTTGACAGTCTGCGGCGCCCAAAGCCAAGGCTTTGGGCGCCTTCTCATATACGGTAGCGGCTGTTGATTACCGGCCGAGGCCCTGCGCGGTCCATTGGTCGATCATCCATACGCGCAGCTCCCTGGCCTGCTCGAGCGTCATGCCGTCGACGTCGTAATAGAAGGTAAAAGTCGGATGACGGCGGGTAATGGCAAAATCGGAGAGAGCCATGTCACGAACGGTCTCGAGGGTGGCCTTCCTGGACATTTCGAGACGGATCGGCCTGTCCCCGATCTCCTCCATCGCCTCGTCGGCAGTGATGCACGGCACCGGCGACTGATCGAACGGAACAGCCTCGATAAAGCCGATGTTTGGAATGTGGCGGATCGCCTCCAGGAAAACATGCCGGCCGCCGCAGGGATGCACGCCAATCTCGCCGAAGAACTCGGCCAGCCGCTGGTCGTGCTTGCAGACATGCTCCAAATACATGTCCATGGATATCAGGTTGCAGGAGCACAGGCGCAGGCGGCAGCGCGCGTTGGGGCCGAGCGGATAGCGCTTTTCCCCAATGGCAGCCCGCAGCTCCTGATGGAAGGCCAGATAGAAATCGGTAATCCGCGTCATGACCGCGTCCATCTTTTCCGGATCGTCCGCGGGGAGATAGAAAATCTCATCCCCCATCATCATGTGGGCGAGATTATAAGGTCCCTGGGTATCCGGCACCCCAATTTTCACACAATCCGGGGTCAGGGATTTCACCGCCTTGATGAACTCAAAAATCTCCGGCAGAATTCCCGCCTTTCGCGGATCCGGCATGCCCATGTCCAGGATTTCGTCCGCGGTCAGATGCCCAACGGGCGAATTGGAGGCGTTGGGATCCAGCTCCATGCCGAAGGCGGTCGCCAGCGTCCCCGGCCCCTTGCCCGTGCCTAGACACAGTGAGACGGGAGACAGGGCCTGCAGCGGCAGCCGCGCGTATTTCAGCGACTGCAGAATTTTCTGTTCCACGGTTTTGTCCGCGTCAGGTATCGCCATCAACCGGCGCAGCTCCTGCGGGTAGTCGTAAGTCACCCACCAGTATTTCACCTGTAAGGCACTCGACAGCGGATAGGGGGTCAGCTCATTGCGGCTGAGACAGACCTCATTGCGCTCCGCGTCCAGGCCCGGCTGTTCCTGAAACAGCGCGTTTAACTCGTCGATTTCTCTTTGTATCTCTTTCTCCAGCATCGGTGTATTCCTCTCTCGTTTCGTCACAGCGCGTTAGCCTGCACAGTTACCGCTTCATTGCCTCCCAAATTCACGAACCCTTCCGACAGGCAGCCGTGGTACAGCGCGTTCCCGGTCATCACAGCGCCCTTCAATCCCTTGTACACCACGCCGTATGCCGGGCTCATGACGCCCACCTCGCCGTCGTCGCGCCCCACGGCGAACACATTGCCGGTAAGCGTGAGATTCTCGCCGCTCTCCAAATAGATGTGGGAGCTCTCATAGGGATCGGTGAACCCGCCCTCCCACGGCTTGCCGCTGCGGTTGAACAGGTTGCCGGTGACGGTCAGGGTGGTCGGGACATAGGCATTGTCCCGCCGCAGGCGCAGCGCCGGGCCGTAGGATCGATCGAAGCTGTTGGCATTGATGATCATCTGGCCGCCGACGGACAGAGAAACGCCGCCTGCCTGGTTCCATTCGATCCGGTTCTGAAGGATGGAAACGGAGGCGCAGATGCCGTTCCGGCTCCACTCCACATCGGCCGGATGCCCTTCGGAGCGGCCCCCGTACACGCCGCAGCCACCGTTGAAGGATAGCAGATTGTCGGTGATCCAGCCGTCCCAGCCGTCGATGTAGATGCCGTGCCCGCGGTTTCCGTGTACGGACGAATGGCGCACCGTAAAGACAAATGCGTGGTCAAAATGCAGGCCGTTGCCGCCGAAGCCCCGAACTTGGCAATCCTCGACGACCAGCGAGCCCTCATGAAAATTATTCTCCCCGCTTTGGCTGACCGACTCGCCGTTTCCATTATAAAGCGGGTTGTTGACGGCAATGCCATGGGAACGCCCCTGCGCCGCGCCGATCAGCTGAAGCCCGCGGATGGTGGCGGAAAACCCATCGGTCATGTCCAGCATGCACGGAGCGCCGGGATCGAGAAGCCGCAGCACACTGCCTCCTATATCCTTATACCCCCAGCCGCGCGCCCCCTGTATGGACACGCCCGGCCGGCCGTACAACCGTCCCGTGAGATACTCGCCCGGCGGAACAAGGACGCCGCCGCGCACCTTGGCCGCCTCGTCGATCGCCCTTTGGATGGCCGCCGTGCAGTCGGTGATCCCGTCCGCCCGCGCGCCGTAGTCCATAATATCAAACACATTGTGCATACCCCTGCTCCTTTCCCTCTACGCCATGCCGTCCGGCTCGATTCGATACGCGCGCCGCCCGCCGTTCAGGATGACCGGCAGGGCTATCCGCCCCTCCCCGTCCGGTGTGAGGCGCTCTTCCTTATCCTCGGTCCTCACAAGCACCGGCCCGGACGCGTCCAGCACCAGGGTGCTCCGTCCCACGCCGCTCAGGCGGAACGACAGGCCCCGCCCGTCCGTCCGCCAGTCGGACACCGCCATCTGATAGGCGCTGCGCAGCAAAACCGCCGTCGGCCGATCTGCGCAGCGCCGCACCTCGATGCGGTTGTGCTCCCGCAGCAGATCCGCCGGCACCTTATGCAGCGCCCGCAGCTCCGTTCCATTCACCGTCAGCTTCTCCACATAGGGCCCGCTGCCCCTCATGACAATATCCAGCGTCTTCTCCCCATAATGCAGCCCTCTGAGCGTCATCTCCTCCCCCGAATAGGGGTAAACCGTCAAGCCGCCTGCATCCAAATCGACCCCCACCACGCTGTGCACCGCCGCCGTGTACCAGCCGCGCATGGAATACCCGTGCCAGATGCCGGGCTGGCAGTTCCAGTTGTCAAAGGGCGGCATCGCCTCGTCGGCATAGCAGGAGATCCCCTCGGGACACATCAGCCGGCGCGTCCATCCCTCGACCCACTCGCCCCACTGGCGCAGAAGATCGGGCCTATCATAGCGGTTGGCCAGCCGGGTATAAAACTCCGACATGACCGGCCACCAGCAATGGAGCTGATTGGAATCCAGATCGTACACAGAGGACCACACCGGGTAAGGCCGAAGCCCCGCGGGCGCCACCAGTTCCCTTTCATAAAAGGCCAGACACCGTCCCGCCACCGCGTCGGTAAGCTCGCCGCAATAATTGTTTTCCCATTTGACGGCGTTGTTGGACGGGGCTCGGCGCTTCTCGCCGGTATCCGCCTCAATGGAGGAATCGTAGAAGCCAACCGCCTCGTCAAAAAGCTGCGGGAACCCGGCCTCGATGCGCCGGGCAAATTCGTCGGCGGCCCGCGCGGTCGCCTCATCCCCCATGCGGAGCGCCAGCCCGGTCATGGAACGGGCCGCGCAGTACCCGACGGCGTTGTTGAAGGTGCTCAGGTCGTTGCCGGTCTCGTTTATCAAGGCGCGGTGGTCGGGATATAGAGACGTACCCGCGCAAAGTCCCCGCCCCTCCTTCTCGGTGTCCTGAATCATCCGGAACAGCTGCACGGCGAACGGGTAATACGGCCGGATATCCACGCCGTTCATCTGGGCCAGCTGCAGCAGCGTGATGTACATGCCTTGGGCCGAGGGCGCCGCCGTGCCGATGTTGCTCATGTCCCGTCCGAACACGTGCGCAATGCCCGTGCCGTCGGAATAGTCCCGCATGAAGCCCAGCATCCGCTCCATAAACGCGCCGTCGCCCCAGTAAAAGGCCGCGTCGCCCGTGGTCATGCTGTCCCAGCCCCAAATCCAATAGCAGGTGGTCTGCGCCCGCATCGCCCCGGGGATTTCCGGCACTTTCAGCGCCTCGTGATACAGGGGCGCCAGGGCAAAGAACTCGTTCAGGGCGGGGTGGGCGCTTTCCAGCACGGGCGCCTTGTCCGCCGCCCGGCGGTAACGCTCCTCCATGGCCAGCCGCACGGCGTCGGCGTTTCTGCTGTCCCGCCGGCACTTCTCCGCCGCTTCCCCGCGCCCGCCGGCAAAGGCCGCCACCGTTGCATAGCGGTGTCCCCGGACAAGGGGGCGGGAGATCAGCTTGATTTTTCCGTTCTTCTCCATGGGGTGATAGGTAAAGCCCAAATCGCCCCCGATGGCAATCCCCGTCGTCGTCCCCTGTTCGGTGAACGAGGTCGCCAGCAGCCCGTCCGCGAAATCCCAGTCCTCCCATGCGCGGGGAACGGGATGCTTGTACCGGGGATCGGCCGAGGCGTACGGTACGAACTGATACTCCTTGTAAAACTCCAGCTTCAAGCGCAGCCCCTCCGGCAGCGCGTCGTCGGTGCGTAGCTGGATGTACACGCTGTCCCCGGCCGTGAACAGAGACAGCTCACAGCCGAACACGGCGTCCCATGTCCGGCGCACCGTTGCGGTATAGCCGAACGGCAGAATATCGCAGCCCTGCGGCCGCAGCTGGTAGTTGTGCGTCTCGTCGCACAGATACAGCCGGATCCCGCCCCAAAAGGCGCGGTGAAACACCATGGTGTGGCCGGCGCCCTGCGGACTGAAATAGTGAATGTCCGCGATGCCGTCGTCATCCGCCTGAAACGCCACCCGGTTGTCACAAAACCATCGCGGGCCGCAGGGCAGCCCGTCATCGCTGCGGATAACGCCGTGTTCAATCGTATAGGCCATAGCACGCTCTATCCTTTCTGCTGCGCTTCGGCATACAGCCGCGCCTCCAGGATCCTGGCCCGTTCGTCCCCCTGGGTGGCCAAAACGGTTACCCGCAGCCGGTCACACACCGTGCCGGCGGGCAGCGCGTGGATCCGATGCCGCTGATAGTTGCCGGATATCGTCTGCGTATGCACCGCGCTATCCCCCAGGAACGCGGTGATGACATAGTCCCGCACCAGGGTCGCCGGCGGCAGCGGACTCTGCCGGTTCTGCGCCCAGTCGGACAGCGAGGGCATGATTTCCGCGCTCAAATCCGAATCAAAGGTCAGGCGGATCTCGCCCACCGGCCCGGCTTGGGGCAGCCGCAGCTCCAGCCAGGGCGCTTCCCCCTCCATGGGGGCGGAAACCCAGCCCGTGATGCGGGACACCCCGTCAATCACCGCCGCGCCGTCTCCGGAGGAACACACTACGGCAGCTCCCCGCGCCAAATCGTCCGGATCCTCGTTGCGCACGCCGGGTATGTAACAGTCGTCCCGCAGCAGACGCTGCTGCAGCGCCGCCACATCCGCGCCGAGTTCCCGGGGTGTCACGCCCCGTTCGGCCGCCCACGCCGCCGCCGTCCCGGCCGCCTGCGCCAGCACGGCGCAGGTGCCCATCACCCGGGTGGAGGCGAAAGCGCGGTGGGTCGCGCTGATAATCCGCCCGCCCAGCAGCAGGTTTTCCACCCCCCGGGCATACAGCGACCGGTATGGTATCGTGTACAGGCCGGGCAGATGCACCGGCAGATCCTCGCTCTCCTCGGTCTTGGCCGCGATGCAGCGAAACCGCTCCGGCGGATGGGAATCGATATGCCAGCCGCCGTAGCCCACCGCGTCGGGGAACACCCTGCCCGCCAGCAGATCCTGCTCCTTGAGGACATAGTCCCCCAGCACCCGGCGGCTCTCCCGCTTGCCGGGCAGGAAGCCCACCCATTCCAGCGCCAGCGTATCCGCGCCGTGATCCCCGCCATTCTTGATGTGATCCCAGATGCCGTAGACGATTTTGAGCAGCTCGTCACGGATTTCCTCCGCGTCTGCCACCGTGTCCCAAACCGTGCCTCCCACCTCGACCCACCAATAGCCCGACGTGATTTCCTTGTCGTGCCCCATCAGGTCGTCGTCGGTGAACGTATACGCCCACGCGGGCTTGATAAAGGGAACGGGCCGCCCCGCGTCCCTCGCCTGGAACAGGATGGAATTGCCCATGGTGACCCGGTCGGCCTTTTTCACCGCCCCCGGCTCGCCGTATTCCGCCGCCGCTTCCCGCCCCACATGGTAGTCGGCCCCGGCCATGGCGGACAAGGTGCCGTCTCCCGTGCAGTCGATAAAAACAGGGGCGCTCAGCCGGAACACCTTCTCGGTGGTCATCTGCCGGGCCTCCACCGCTTTGATGCGGGGCCGGGCCGCCTCGTCGTCCATGCAGACGCCAAACATCGTGGTGTTGAGGTACACATCCAGCCCCGGCTGCAGCGCCGTTTTCTCCCACATCACGGTGTCCAGCACGGTAAAGGAATAGGTGGGATTGCGCGCCTTGTTCTCCAGCAGGATTTCTTCCAGAATACCGGTTTCGCGCGCATTCGGCCGATCCCCGTGGCAGGTCGCGCCGACGATGTGCATGCGCACCTCGGAGCTGGCGTTGCCCCCCAGAACCGGCCGCTCGTGCACCAGCGCCGTGCGTGCGCCCGTCCGCGCGGCCGCGATGGAGGCGCATACCCCCGCGATGCCCCCGCCGACGACCACCACGTCATACTCTTTTTCCATCATAAGAATTCTCCCGCTTTCCGTCTTGTCTGTCTTGACGAAGGGGCCGGCATCGCCGGCCTGCTGACCAGATAAGTCCCCCCCGCTTGTCTAAAAGGTAAGGCGAACCCCTACCCCTTAGACAAGCGGGGGGGAGGCATACGCCCGCCCCCCTGGCCTTGTCGTGTGATGCATGCCGAATCAGCCGATTAAGGATTTGCGGATCGCGGTGCAGTCGCGGAGGTCCACGCCGGGCCGTCCGTCCATTTCCGCGTTGGCCAGCTGCTGGGCCGTCAGCGTGACGCCCTCCCGTTCCAGGAGGTAATACCGCAGCAGGGTGCAGTCCTTCAGGTTGACCACGCCGTCCAGGTTCACGTCGCCCTTGAGCGTGGAGGTCGCCTCCGGAAGATCCACGTCCAGGAAGCGATCCGTGCCGTATTTGTTCAGCGTCGTGTTCGGGGTCAGCAGGGTCTGGAATCCGGCAGTGTAAGGCAGCTTGGTCTCAAAGGTGTTCCCTTTGAAGATCACGCCGTCGTTAGAGCCCGCCGAGGTCAGCGGCGTGGAAATCGCTTCGTCCACGCCGGGACCCACGTAGTTGTTCTCCACCACGATGTCCCGGGCGCAGTTGCCGCTCCAGGTAAAGTTCATGCGGGAGCCGTCGTACAGCTTGTTGCCCCGGATGGTAAAGCCCAGTACCGACTGCGCCTTGGCGGTGTTGCCGTTGAAGTTGAAACGCCAGTAGCCGTTGATCAGCTTGTCGGTGGTGGTCACGCCGTCGCCATGGAGGAACAGCGGCTCCTTCACGGTCTGGTTGATGATGGACAGATACCAGTTGTGGCTGTTCAGCAGGGTGAAGGTCTGGCCGCCGTGCCGGATGAACTCGTTGCCGTCCCAAATCATGTCGGTCGCCGTGCCGTAGGTGCCGCTCGCAGACCCGTTGTCATACTTGCCGTTGATGAAATAGGTCTGGCTGCGCACCGTATGCACGGTGCAGCGGGAGTTCCGGTTGGGCGCCATGATAAAGGGCTTGTCGACGGTGATAAAATAGCCGTCCGCGTTTTCCTCCACACCGGTGATGATGCGGGCCTGGCCGAGGCCCTGCCCCGCCGTCACGAAGATTTCCATGCCCAGCACCTTGCTCAGCGCCGCAGATGTCACCCGGAATTTCAGCGGATCGTCCGTCTGCTGGAGCACCACGTCAGAATAGTAAGAGCCGCCGTCCATGGTGTACAGTTCCCGGTTGTTTTCCATGTTGTCCCGGAAGATGTTGCGCGCCAGATACAGGTGGCCGTCCATGCCGATGGGCGAGTTGTCGTAGAATTCGCAGCCCTCGACGATGCTGCCCTTAAAGTTGTGGATAACTGAATAGCCCTGGTTGAACTTCACGTTGCTCATGTACATGTAGTCCACGCCGCCGGTCAGACCGCGGGAGCCGTTCGCGAAGTTGAGGATATCGGATTTGATTTCCACGTTCTCAATTCGCACGAACTCATAGGTCTCGTAGCGGTTGAACCCGGTCTGGAAATTGAGGTACTGGGAATTGGACAGCTCGTTGGAGATGGCCTGCGCCTGCTCCACCGGGGTCATTTCGCCGGTGGAGGAGCCCGCGCCGCTCGTGGGGCCGCCGCCATAGGGATAATACCGCATATCCACGTTGTAGATGCTGAAGGCGGTCTCGTCGCCGGCCGCGTTGTAGGCCCGGATCATGGTCTTATACCGGGAGCCCATCAGCGTGATGTCGTGGATTTCCATGTCCCGGGTGAAATACACCAGTCCGTCGGGCAGCTTGCCGTAGGGCCACATGGACGCGTCCCACACCAGGGAGGAAGCGCCCTTGCCGTCGCCCTTGAGTTCCACCTTTTCGGGGATCGCGATGGAATAGCTCAGCTTGTAGATGCCGGTGGGCACATACACGATGCCGCCGCCGTTGAGCGCCGCCGCTTCCAGCGCCTGGACAAGGGCGGGGGTGTCGTTGGCGGCGCCGTCGCCGACAGCGCCGTAGTCCTTGACGTTGAACTCGGTTTTCGGCCAATCCGCCTTATAGGACGCGCCGACCTTTATCGTGGTCGGCTGCGACCAGGCCGTGTTGTCGCCGTAGCCGTTGTGCACATAGAGCTTGTATTCCCCCATCGCCATGTCTGCGGGGATCCGCGCCTCCAGGGAATACATATCCAGCTTCTCGCCTTCGTCGTCGCCGTAGATGTTGGTGATTTCCAGAGGGGTGAACACCCCGTCCTTTTCCAGCATGACGCGCACATCCGTTTTCTTCCCGGTGGGCACCAGGTTCTCACCGATGATGCGGAAGGTTTTGCCGGCCTGCGTCTCCTCGCCCTCGCTGCCGACCGTATAGCTGACGCTCGGGTCGTTGAGATAGACATATTTGTCGGCGCCGCCCTTCGCGGATTTCATTTTGATGACGTAGACGCCCACCCCGATGGTCTCGGGAATCTGGAATTTCACGGAAACGTCGGTTTGCTGGACGATTTTCAGCTTTTCCATCTCGCTGTCGGGAATGTCCAGCTGCACGCCGCCCGCAACGCCGGGGTTGCGGTAGCTTTGGGTGGAGAGATACTGCAGGCCGGCGGTGGGATCCGCCACCGGTGCCACCCTTTTGATGTACACATCGGACACGTTGCTGCCCAGCTTTTCGCCCTCGATGAAGGCCAACTCGCCGGGTTTCACAAAGACATTGCCGGTGTAATAGGTCAGGATTTCATCGATCTCCTCATCGTTGTCCCAGTCCTTTTCCTGGAAATTCACGGTGATGTCGTCGATGTACGCGGGATACATGACGAAGTTGAAGGAACCCGCCGGCGTACCGAAGGCCAGACGGCCGTTCTGGTAATCGATGGGGGATTCGCCGGCCCACACCACGCCGTCCTTGTCCTCCAGGGTATAGATGGCCTTGGTGTCGCTGTATTCGATGGTCACATTGTACCAGGAGCCGGTGGTGAATGTGGGATACCACTCCTGCCAGCGGCCGTCCGCGGCGGCGCCGTCCTGCATGCCGACCGCCATCATCCGCTGTTTGCCGTCGGTATAGCGCCCGCCCAGCGCCACGCCGCGCCAGTTGTCCATGTCCACATACGAGCTGATGATTTTGTACTTGGAGAAGGGCTGGCCTTTGCCATCGTCCTGCCACCGCATCTTGAAAGTCACGGTGGTCATGGCGCCCTTCTTCGGCCAAATGACGTCCCGGGGCACCAGGAACGAATCGTTGGCCACATATTTGAGCACCTTGTTTCCGGGATTATCCGGATCTTCCACGATTTCGAACTGGGCCTTCTGGTTCGCGCCCGCCGGCTGGGGCTGATCGATTTCCCATTTGTTCAGGTTGCTTTCAAAATCCTCGGTGAACGGGGAGGTGTTGTCCCCGTCCGGCCGGGGCTCGACATAATTGTCGATGGCCTTTTTCAAAACGTCCAGCAGCGCTTTTTCATCGGCCAGCAGCATTTTGCTCAGCGCGGGCAGCTTGTCGAAATCCGTCAGAGCCGCCGCTACCTTTTCTTTATAGGCCGTCGTCACCGTCGATTCCGTCAGACCCCACAGCTCCTCGTAGCTCTTGAGGAACGTCTGGGAGGCGGTGTCGGAATCCGCGTTGTTTTCCGCGAAGGCCTTCAGCTTGGCCAGCGTGCCGTCCTCGGTCAGGATGTCCTGCACCTCGGCGGACAGGGTGAAATACATATCGATGGCCTTGCCGAGCTTTTCCATCTCGGCGGCGGAGAACGCAGCGTCCTCGGCCTTGGCCAGAATGTCCGCGTAAAGCGCCTTGAATTTTTCGGCCTCGGCCTCCGGGGTGGAGACCTCCGCGTCCTGCGTCAGCTTCAAATCGTCGATGAGGGAGTTGGAGCCGGTGACCCCGTTGCTGATGGCAAAAGAGGTGGCGCGGCTGCCCAGAGGCAGATTCTCCATTTTCCAGAAGAGGCCCTTCCCGCCCATCTCATACTGGCCGCCCACCTGCTTGAGGTTGTTGCCGTCCTTGTCGGCGATGGAGACATAGCAGAGGATGGTGGTCGATGTGGCCGTGTCCGTATACTCGTAATCCAGCGTGATGGTGTACCACTCATCCATGGCCGCCGTAAACGCTTCCTGGCTTTCGTAGGGCTGGGCGGTGACGCCGCCGTTGCCCGAAACCTTTACGCCGTCAGGCGCCGGGATGCTGGGCAGGCCCCGGCCGTACCGCAGCGCCGGAAGCCCTTTGGGATCGACGGTTTTATCCGAGACTTTGGTAAAGTAGAAGCCCATGCCCGCGCCCGGCATGCCGTCGTCTGTGTCGGCATACGTCAAAAAGCTGATGGGCGTGCTGCCGGAGAACGCGGTGCCCGGCTTCCAGCGGAAGCTGACCTGATGCAGCGCCCCGTGGGCCATGGCGGTGGGGCGGGTGTAGGCTTTGTGGGCGGCGGCCGCCGTGGCCGGATGAAATACGCCGTCCGCGATGGTATGCTGCGCGGTCACGTCGCCGTACGTCACCCATTTGCCCTTGAGGGCGTCCGAGAAATCGTCGCCGTCAAAAGGAGGCTGCGCTTCGCTCAGCGCGTCCACCAGGCTGTCCAGCAGCGCCTTTTCAGCGCTCAGCAGGGCCTTCGCCTCGTCGGACAGGGAGCTGTAAGCCGTCAGGGCCGCGCCGATGATGCCTGCTTGGCTGGAGGAAACGCTGTCCGGCTTGAGGGCCAGCACCTGGTCGTGGGCGGTGCGGAACGCGGCCGCTTCTTCCTCCGGGGTCACCTGGTCCTCTTCCTGCTCGACGATTTCAAAATCGTCGATCCGCGTGTTGGAAGCGGCCGGCACGCCGCTGATGGAAAAGGAGGTCGGCCGGGCGCCGAGGGGCAGCTTGTTCATCTGAATGCCGATCGCCCCCACCTTGGTGCCGTCGGCCATGAACAGATCCTGCCCGTTCTCGTCCTTCAAGGTGATCGTGCACACGATCGAGGTGTTGTCCGCGTTGTCGGTGCAGCTATAGCTCAACTCCACGGTGTACCATTTCTCCATGGCCGCCGCAAAGGTGTCCGCGTCCGCAAACGTGATGTGCACGTTGCCGCTGCCGCCGTACGCGCTGCCCTCGGGCGTGGGCATGTTGCTCAGCCCCCGGTTGTACTGCAGGGTGGGAAGCCCGCCAGAGCTGCCCTTACGCAGGTTGAAGCCGAGCCCCGCACCGGGCAGGCCGTCGTTGTTGTCGGCGTAGAGCAGAAAGCCAATGGGCGTTCCGCCGGCGAAACCGGCGCCCGGCTGAAATTTAAACCGGAGCTTGCTGATGGCCCCATGGGACATGGCCGTGGGGCGGGAATAGACAATTTCATTGCCCAGTCCGGCAGAGGTGAGCGCCGTCTTGACCCGGGCGGGGTAGAAAAAGCCGTCCTCGATGCGATGGTCTTCGACAGCGCTGCCATAGGTGACCCACTTGCCGGCATCCCCGCTGAAATCGTCCTTTTGGAAAGAGGAAGCGGCCACCGCCGATATGCCCGGCATGTTGAAAAGGCCCAGCGCCAGAGTCGCCGCCGCCGTTACAGAGAGCAGCTTTTTCCATATCTTTTTATGCATGGAGGCCCCTCCTTAATAAGTCCATTTGTTGTTCCAGTAATCCTGAATGTAATCCGGAACCGGCATATCCCAGTTGCCCTTGATCTTGTTGTCCAGGTCGCCGCCCACCGGATCGTTGAGCTTGCGCACCGTCACGTTGTCGATGAGGACATTGCCCTTGTTGACGCCGAACCCGATGGAGCCGATGGCATGCATCTTGACGGAATCCGTGTCGGTGTACTCAAAAATTTTGATGCCGTCGATATAGACGGTGATGACGTTGTCGAAGCAGTCCGCGCGCAGCTTGTGGGTGCGTCCGTCGAAATACACGTTGGTCTGTTCCTCGCCGGAGGGGAGGGTACGGCTGAAAATGTTGCTGTACGCCTCGTCGTTCAGGCTGATTTCCTGCAGCACCGTGTGGGAGGTGTTGACAATGCTGTTGCGCGCCAGATACCGGGTGCCCAGCTGGATTTTGCCATAGCGCGCTCCCTCGGTGCCGGCCGTGGTGAAGATGACCGCGTAATCGTTGTAGCCGTAGGAGGCGATGTTCTGATGCCGCAGCAGCAGCTTGAAGGTGTTGGATTCGTTTTCCGAAGAGTCCTCCGGGAAGGTGACGTCCATGGATACGCTGTAATCCGTCCACTGCTGATCCCCCGCGGTGTAATACTGATCCTCCGTGTAATACAGGGACAGATAGCGGTTGGTGTAATCCGGCGTGGTGCGGATGTCGCTGTCCTCACCGTACCGGTGCCACAAGGGGTTGTTGGGTGCGGTGGGAAGGTTGAACAGTTCCTTGTCGGTGAAGGTTTCTTTCAGGAGAATGTCCTCGGTCAGCGGCAAATCCTCGGGCAGCTCCGGCTCCTCTGGCTTATCGGGCTCCTCTGGCTTGTCGGGATCGTCTGGATCCTCCGGGAAATCGTAATCCTCCGGCACCTCGGTTTTGATATGCAGGCCGTCGAACACGGCGGTGGCCAGATCCGACTCGTCGCTGGAATGGGCGGCAATGCCCGCGTACACGGTGTCGCCGGTGAACTGGAACGGCACGCTCGCATTAGTCTGCACCCAGGGGCCGTCCAGCTTGGTGCGATAGTAGCAGGTTACCTTGCTGCCGGTGAGAACGGCCTTGAACCCGACCGGCGTGCTGGCAATGGAGTAGATCTTGCTGTCCCGGGAGAAGGCTACTCCCTGCTTCATGCGGTAGAGCACCATGCCGCCCTGAGGCCGCCAGTGCAGGAACAGGCAGGCCGCGTTGTTCTCCAGGCTCGAGCGAAGCATGATGCCCGCGGAAGCCGTGTTGGACTTGCCGTTCCAGGACTGAAGGTTCACCTCGATGGTGAGAACCCCTTCCTTGCCATAGTTGAACTTGACGGGCTTGTAACCGAAGTCGACGCTGTCCTCGGAGAACCAGGCCGCGAAGGAGTTGGTTTTCAGGGTGTACTTACCACCGCCCTGCTCCAGGGTCCCCTTCGATTCCCACAGGTCCTCGCCGGTATCGCTCTTGCCCTGGATTTTCGCAAAATCGAGGGTAAAGCCCGCGTCGGTGCCATAGTACTCTTCCACCACGATGGTGTCCGCTTTGGTGAAGATGGTGGCCGCGGTCAGCATAACCGCCGTCACGGCAATCAGGCACAGCACACGCAGCAGATTTTTTCTCTTGCGTTTACTCGTCATAGCTTTCACCTGCCCCTTTCCTTATTTTTTCGAAAGCGCGCCGCTTTTCATCAGCTTGAGGTAAACCACCGTCGGATAAATGCCAACAACGATGAGCCCCAGGCACACGCAGCCCAGAATGAGGATGATGGGCGGTATCTGGCGGACCAGCGTTTCCTTGTTGGTCACCGTCAGAACATCCGGATCCACGCTGCTCGGCGTGGTGGGCGGGGGCGGCGCGGGTTCGGTCGGTGTGGTGGGCTCGCTCGTATCGGGCTCCACGGGAACAACAGGATCCTCGTCCGGCTGTTCCTTCTTCATGTTTTCAATGGTCGCCAGCAGGTTCTTCGCGTTGTCGATGTACCGCTGCAGCTTCGCCCGTACCTCGTCGGGATAGGTTCTCTTGTTGTCGGCGTCCAGCGCGTCGGCCAGCATCATGCGCAGGGCCGTTTCATCCCCGACCGTCACCGTGGAAGCCTTCAGGTTCAGCAGATCCCGCCACCGCGCCAGGAACTCCGTCACCTGATCCTGCACGATTTTGGCATGCTCGTCGTTCTTCAGCAGCTCGTCGATCTGCTTTTTCAGGTCGTCCAGCCGTTTCTTCTGCTGGGTAAGCCGTTCCTTCGCCGCGTCGGACAGCCCGTCGTACACCATCAGCGCCTCGCTGACAATGGGCGCAATCTCGTCATACGCCGCGTCCACCGTGTCCTTCTCCACCGTCCAGAGATTGTACAGGGTGCTTTCATACATGCGGATAAAATCGTTGACCTCCGCCTCCAGATCCGCCTTCTCGTCCGCCGCCTTCCGCAATTCCTTCACCTTGGCCAGCAGGACGGCCACCAGCTCTTTGGTTTGGGAATCCAGATAGCTCTTGGCCTGATCGCTCATGTCGTTGAGCGTTCTGCTCGCTTCCCGTACCCGATCCTCATGGGCGAGGGTCACCGTCTTTTCCGTCAGGGCCAGCACGTCCGCGTACTTCAGCTTATAAACAGCGGCCAGCAGGGTCGGGATCTTGTTTTTCGTCTGCATATCGAGGAACGATTTGGCCTGATCCGACATGTTGGCGAGATACGTCTCCGCTTCTTTGATGCGCGCCTCGTTTTCGGCCTTCACCGTATATTCCGTCAGGGCCAGCACATCCGCGAACTTGGTTTTGAACGCGTCGATTTCGGCCTGAATCTGCTCATAGGGTGCCTCGGCCGCCAATTCGTTGTAGCGGTTGCGCGCCTGGAGATAATTGGCATAGTGGGTGGGATACAGTTGCTTGAACGCGTTGAACTCGTCGCGGGTGAAATTCTTCACCGCGGTTTCCGCCGCCACGATGGCGTTCAGCGTTTCCTGGTTAAACTTGATGTTTTCCGGACGGATGGCCTCGAACAGGGCCAGCACCTCGGGCGAAAAGCTGATCGTTCCTACCGAGATGACAGCGGAAGCCACCGCGCCGACCTGAATATCCGCACCGGTATGATCGAACAAGGTCTGCACGCTCATGTCCGCCTTGGTGGAAACCTGCCCCGCACCTTCCGCGGCCGTTTTCACCACCATGGTGATTTCGAACAGTTCGCCCGCCGGCAGCGTATAACTGTCCGACACCGTGTCCAACGATGCGTTCACTGCCGACTCCGCCCCGTTTTCCTTCACGGTGTAATCTGACGCCAGCCCCGAGCCGGACACGCCAAACTTGCCGGAATACGTCTGGCAGGCAAAATACGTGCTGTCGTAGGTCAGGCGGAACTGAATCCCGCCGAAGCCCGCGATGGCCGTCTGGTTTTTCACCACCAGCTTGATGTTGTCCCCCGGCTTCGCCGAATCGGCCTTCACATACCGGTTGGCGCTCGCGTCATACCGCTGAAATTCGATGGCAAACCCGGCTGTCCCGGCCGCCGCGGCCGGCAGCATGAACGGCCCGGCCATCACACCGAGCACCAGTACGATTGCCATGAGAAAATTCAAGAGCCGGATGCTTTTTTTCACATGGATCCCTCCCCTATCGCGGCAGCGCGTTTCCGCCGGACGGCTTACCCGCTTGCTTCTTTTTTGTTTGGATAACCACCACGGTCATCCAGATAATGGCCGTGGCCAACGCCGCGATCAGCAGCGAGAGTATCCCGACGACCACCCAATCCAAGGTGGTCAACTGGTTGTTGACGACGGTGGTGGTGTTGGTGCTGGCCGCCGCCAAATCGGGCACCTTGGCAATCGCCTCGTCCATCTTGGTCTTTAAATCCGGGTTCAGGGCCTCCTGGCAGAGCGCGCTGATGAAGGCGAAATCGCTCTCGATGGCCAGGATCTCCTTCCGGTGCTCGATGGTCAGCTTATCTGTCGCCGGCAGCGCCTGCAGGCGATCGCCGATATCGCTGAGCATCAGCTCCGACAACGCGTTGTACAGCAGATTCATCTTCAGCCCCGTGGCTTGATCCAGATCCGCGCCCGCGGCGTCGGCGGCATCGTAGTCCTTCTTGAGCTGCATGATGCCGTCCTTCATGTCCATCGTCACCAGGCTCGAGTCGTTCGGATACGTCTCCAGTCGGCTCTTGATGGACTCCACCGAGGCGTCGCCGCCGGCCGGTGTGCTCTCGTCGGTCGGCTGCGTGCCGCCGGTGGGCTCGGTGGGCGTCTCCACCTTCCCCGGAACATACTCGGACGCCGCCTTGGGCACCTTCACACTGGACAGGGTGGGCAGCCCGCCCTTCCCCGCCACCCAGGCGGTTTTCCCTACCAGCTTGCTGGAAATCTCCGCGGCGGCGGCGGATTTGAAATCCTGCTGGAAGTTCTTGCTTCCCTGCAGCACATAGCAGTTTTCATGGTTGCCGTAGCCGTATTCAGACGGCCGCGGATCCCGGATTTTTTCCGTCTTGCCGGCGGCGTAGCAGTTGGTGACCACCGAATCCGCCGTCTGGCAGCTGAAGTTATACCCGTTGGGCACCACGTCCACCGTGGTATAGCAGTCGGAAATCACCGAGCGTTCGATCATCCCGATAAATCCGCCGATGTTGTCGGAGGTCTTGGTGTTGTTGATTACGTCGTTGACAATCTTGCCTTCGCACCAGGACTGGCTGACCGTCGCGTCCTGCGCGCTGCCGAACAGGCCGCCCTGTCCCCACCAGCCGCCGGTTTTCAGCGTGGCGTTCGCGTAGCAGTTGGAGGCCGAGGAGCCGTCAAGCAGCTGGCCGGCCAGCCCTCCGGTAAAGTTGGCCGTGCCGGTCAGCGTCCCCGTGGCCGCGCAGCCGGTCAGGCTGGTGTTGGAAGCGATACCCACCAGCAGGCCGCTGCCGGCCTCATCGGCGGGCAGCGGCTTGTAGTACTGCCCGTTGAAGTTGCCGCCCTCGTTCATGGCCGGGTTCTTGTTTTCGACGCTCGCGTTCAACACCAGGATGTTGGTGAAGGAGGCGTCCTTGGTCGCGCCGAACAAGCCGGCTTCCATGCGCCCCATGCCCTTGACCCACTTTTTGGAATCGTACCACTGCTTGATGGTGTCGGTCATCGACTTGACCGACTGCTTCAGGTTCTTGATGGCATACTTGGGGTTGCCGTCCGCGTCGGTGTCACAGGTCAGGCTGCCGGTGAAGGGCTTGGCCAGATACCCGATGGGCTCGAAGTTGCTGAAGGAGGACAGGTCGATGGTATTCGCCAGCTTGTAATGCGCCTTCAGGTTGTTGCGGATGCCGTTGAGCTGCTCCGCGGTCTCCACCAGATACGGATCCTTCTGTGTGCCTTTTCCCCGATAGGTCACGGCGGCCGACGCGGGCAGTCCCGCGGCCAGCGTCCCCATGACCAGCAGGGCGGCCGACGCCGCTGCCAGCAGCGACCGGAACCGGCGGGGCCATCTCAGGCTTCGCGTTTGTGTCATCATAGAATTCCGTTTCTCCCTCCGTTTGTCTTATTGCATTTGGCTGTCCGGAAACTATTTGGCAATATAGGCATCGATTTGGGCCTGGTAATTGCTCTTGACCTCATCCAGCCCGGCGGCCTTGAGCTTCTTGAGCATGTTCGCCAGATTTTTGTCGTGCTCGGCAAACATGCCGCTGGTCAGCTGGGTTTTATACTCCGTCACCGCCGAGTCGATCTGCGCCAAATCGTTTTCCAGTCCGCTGTTGTTGATGGTCAGGCCGTACACCGGCGTCTTGGTGTAGGAGGGCAGCCGGTTTTTGAAGTACTCGTTGGCGGCCGTACGGGTTTTCTCCGTGTAGGGATACACGACATACATGTTGAAATGGGTGCCCATCATCCAGTTGGGAATGCCGTAGGCCGAGTTGGAAACACCCTGGCCGGCGTAATCCCGGGGCTTTATCTCCGTGTCGCTGGTCTTGTCGTAATGGGTGCCCTCCAGGCCGTATACCAGCATGTTCAGCAGCGGCGCGCCCTTTTCCGTGCGCAGCAGCTCCAGCAGCTGCATGGCCTTTTCGGGGTTTTTGGACGTGGCCGGGATGGAGCAGTACACCTTGTTGCTGCCGGTGACGGAGGTGCCCCGATATTTCTGGCTTTCCGGCGTCAGGTTGACGAAGAGATAGTCTATGGTCTCGCCGGCGGCGTTTTTGTCGGAGCGCACCATCACGCCGTCGCCGTCGTCGTCGCCCTCGGTGAAGTTGTACACGTTGGAGGACAGGATCTCGTTGGCACTCGCGGAACCGCCGGTCAGCACATCTTTGGAGATGTACCCCTTTTCAAACCACTTCCTGGCATACTTGGTCCAGAGAGAAAACTCCTCCGTCTCGTAGAAATTCAGCACCTCCACCTTGTCGGTGCCGGCAAACGGACGGTAGCACAGGGCAGAGCTGTTGGAACCCAGGAATTCAAAGCCCCGCTTGGACAGACGGTCGGGCGTGTACTCCATCTCGATGACGTAATCGCCCTTGACCCCCGGCTGGGCGAACACCTTGTTGAGATAATCGTCCAGGATTTTGTAGGTGGCCTCCGTGGTGGTGGGGCTGTTCTTGGCCGCTTCCTGCAGGGCAGCCACGTCCAGGAATTCGGCATACTTGTTGGGGATGCGGATGCCGTAATCGGTGTTGATGTAAATCTGAATGTTGGGGATGGCGTACAGCTTGTCGTTCATGACGCCGGTTTGGTACAGATCCGGGAACTGCTCCCTCTCCGCCTTGATGGTGGGGGCGTACTGGTCGATCAGCGCATCCAGCTCTTTATAGGACTTTTTGTTGATCTGATCCGCCAGGGGATTGGAATAGCCGGACAGCGCAATGTCGATGGGGGTCTTGCCAGCCATCCACAGGGACCATTTGTCCGCCATGGACGTGTCCATCATGAACTTCAGCTGCGTGCCTGGCATCAGCTCCGCAAGCAGCTTGTTGGCCTCCCCCATCACCTGGTCGTAATCCTTCTGGACGCTGAAGGGCAGCGCCCAGGTCAGCGTCACGTTGCCGTTGGCGTCCGGGCCGCCGTCGTCGCCGTTTTTCCCGCAGCCTGACAGAGCCATGGGCAAAACCATCGCGGACGCTAGAAGCATACTCAGTACCCTTTTCTTCATCTGAACCACTCTCCTTTGTTGATTGGTTTTTTTAATCTTGATCTTCCTGGCGGACACGCCGTTTTATCCCTTTACCGCGCCGACGACCATACCCTTGGAAAAATATTTTTGAAAGAACGGGAACACCAGTAGCATGGGTCCCGCCGCCAGCACGCACATGGCAAACTTCAGCGTCTCGCTGGGCATGGTCGACATGTCTACGATGCCCGGCATCTGCGCCTGCAGCTGCTTGAGGAACTCCGACTCCTTCAGGATGTTCTGCAGCAGGAACTGCAGGGTATACAGCTTCTGATCGGTTATGTAATACAAACTCACCGTAAAATCGTTCCAGCGGGAAATCAGTCCCATGAAGGAAAAGGTGGCCAGCACCGGGCCGGAAAGCGGAATCACCACCCGGGTCATCACCTGGAACTCGGTGGCCCCCTCCAGCGTGGCGGATTCCAGCAGCGACGCGGGAATCTGCTTGAAGAAGGTGCGGAACACAAACACCGTGTACGCCTGCACCAGGCCGTAGGTCAGATAGATGCCCAGGCTGTCGTTCAAATGCAGCAGCTGGGTGTTGACGAGGTACGTCGGCACCAGGCCGCCGTTGAAAAACATGGTGATGACCAGCATGGTGGTCAGCAGCTTCTTGAAGAAGAACCCTTCCCGGGACAAGGTGTAGCCCAGCATGGCCATGATCACCATGGAGATGGCCGTGCCGACAAAGGAAAACAAAATCGTCACGCCGTAGGCCCGCAGCAGCTGGAACAGGGACTGCTCGCTTCCCAGGATGCTGGCGTATGCCTCCGCCGAAAAAACCTTCGGGATGAACTGGAACCCGTCTTTAATCACCGACGTTTCACTGGTGAACGAAATGGCAATCACCAGTACAAAAGGCAGCACACAGGCCAGCACGGCGATGATAAACAGCACATGGAGCAAAATTCGGGGAAGATTGAAGCGCAGCCGCTTTTTTTTCACAAGCGGGGACGCCTGCGTCTTGACATTTTCTGTCATGCGAATGACCCATCCTTTCAAGTGTTATCCGCTTGGCCGGGAATCTCCGGCCAAGCGGCAGGCGCCACCCTAAAACATGGCGTTGTCGGGGTTCAGCTTCTTGACCACTGTATTGGTGACCAGCACCAGCACCAGCCCGACTACCGCCTGGAACAAGCCGACCGCCGCCGTCTGGCTCATGTTGCCGGCCTGTAGCCCCCGCTGCTGGTAGGTGCCCAGCACGTCGGTCACCGAATACAGGGTGCTGCTTTCCATCGGCAGCTGATAGAACAGGCCGAAGTCGCCGCCCATCACGCCGCCCAGGGCCATAATCAGCATCACGCAGATGATCGGCAGAATGGACGGCAGCGAGATAAACTTGATTTGCTGGAACTTGTTGGCGCCGTCGAGCCGCGCCGCCTCGAACAGGCTTTCGTCCAACCCCATGAGCGCTGCGTAGTAGACGATGCAACCCATGCCCACGGTCTTCCACATTTCGAAAATCGTCAGGATGAACGGCCAGTATTTGGGCTCGGCGTACCAGTATATCGGCTCGCCCCCCATGGCGGTAATGACCGAATTCATGATGCCGTTCTCATGGCTGAACAGCGCGAAACCTATGTACGCGACCAGCACCCAGGAGATGAAATTGGGAAGTATCAGGCTGGTCTGATAAACCTTCAGGGTCTTGCGGCTGGTCACCTCGTACAGACCCAGCGCGACCAGCACGGAGAGAAACTGCTTGAGGAAAATAAAGACCAGATTGTACAGCAAGGTGTTGCGCAGGACCGTGGCTATGTCGTTGGATTCGAAGAAGAATTTGAAATACTTCAGCCCCGCCCACGTGCTGTCAAACATGTCCACCGGGTTAAAATCCATAAACGCGATCACGACGCCGAACATCGGCAGGAAGTTGAATATGACGATATACACGAACGCAGGCAAAGCCAGCAAACACAACGGTATGTTGTACCGAATCCGGCTTCGAATCTGCGCTTTTCGCTGAACTGTCAAACTACATCAGCCCTTTTCCTTTCATGTTAAGTATATTGTACAAATTGCCCGGCGCCGTCACAAGAGTGAATAGTTTAGAATTCAGCATAAAAACTTCAGGTCCTGAGAAAATCTCAGGACCTGAAAGCCAACCGCCCCCCAGCGGCGTCCATGTAGCGGCGAGCATCGCTCGCCCGCGAACAGCGCTCAAGTCCGCCCGTTCCTAATGGCCAGCGGCGAACGAAAGCCTTCCCCTCCTAAGGGAAGGTGGCGTCCGGCCCTGCCGGACGTCGGATGAGGTGGAACCCCAAGACCAATTCCCACCTGCGGCCTCCTCTGCCAATCCCTTATGGCGCCGTACCTCCGCCTTATTCCCCCGCCTTCTCACGGAAATCCCTGTCCATCGGCAGATGGAAACTGCACACCGTCCCTTTTCCCAGCTCGCTAGCAATGGTCAACCCGCTGTCGTCGCCGTAAAGCACCTTCAGCCGCTGGTTGACGTTGCGCATGCCGATATGCTGCCCGTTTCCCTCGGCGGAGCGGTTAATCGACACCCGCAGCTCCTCGAGCTGCTGCGCGCCTATCCCGCAGCCGTTGTCCTCCACGCGCACGAGAATGGTCTCCCCCTCCTGCCGGATGTGGATATCGATGCGGCCCTTCTGATCGCTCTGCGTGAAGGCGTGGGTCGCGGCGTTCTCCAGCAACGGTTGGATGCAGAGCTTCAGTATCAGGCAGTCCGCCAGCTGCTCATCCACATGCCAATGAATGGAAAACGCGTCCGCAAACCGCACCTTCAGCAAATCCACATACACCTTGGTGATTTCCACCTCTTCCTCGATGGTGCGGAACATCTCGCTCAAATCCAGGCTGGACTGCAGCAGCACCGAAATCTTCTTCACGGCCAGCGACACCTCGTTGTCCCGTGTCTTGAAATTCCGATAGGCGATCCAGTTCAGGTTATCCAGGGTATTGTACAGGAAATGCGGGCAAATCTGGGTCTGCATCGCCGTCACCTGCCAGGTGCGCAGATCGCGCATTTTCTGTTCCGCCAGGTGGCTCAGTTCGTCGTTCGCGCTGACGAGGGTCTGGAATTTGTTGTTGATGTATTCCACCTCGCTGGCGGTTTTCGCGCCATTGGGCACATCGTAGTGGCGGATATACGTCATCAGCTGCCGGATCGGGTGATAGGTGACGCGGAACAGCGTGTACGCCACCAGCAAGCCGCTGACTAGCAGCATCCCGCACAGCAGCGCGGTGTTGACCCGGTTTTGCACCGTGTATTCGCTGTAGACGGCGCGGTCCGCCACGCTCACGGCGTACAGATCCAGCTTGTCGGTTTTCTGCACCGTCACCACATGTCCCGGAAAGGCTCCGGCGCTCAAATCGCCGCGCAGAATTTCGCGGCCGTACAGATCGTTGAGCTTGTCGCCGATCTGCCCGTTCTGCCGCGACAGCACCACGATCCCCCGGCCGTCCACCACATACTCCGCCCGTCCCCCGCCGTTGTCTCGGTGCAGGGACACCTGGGATAGGGCGTAGGCGTCCACCCCCAGGCGGGTGGCGTGGCGGGAATAGCCGTCGGCGGACTCCGGAATGACGAACAGCAGCTGCCTGGTCGCCCCCGCGTCGGCGGTGGGGCCGAGGAATTCGCCGTATACCTGCATGTCCCGCACCGTGCCGAAATGGGCGGCGCCGTCCATGTCGAAGGAGAATTCGGTCCGGTTGCCGAAGATGCGATCGCCGCTCTGCACCGTCACGTCGCGCAGGGCATCCAAGATGGCCAGGGCCGTCTGGACGCTCCGATCGGCGGCCAGGGACTGGTAATAGTCCTCCACGGTGAATTGATCGTTGTAGTCGTGAATGGCCACCGTGGAAAAATACGCCCCCGCGGCGGCGATCTGATCCACGTTGTAATCCACCGCTGTCACCGTGCGCTCCAGCTTCTGCCGCTCCATCAAATCGATTTGCCGATCCAGGGCGCTGCCGCTGATAAAAAAATAGATGATCAGCGACAAGACGATCAGACCGATCATCATCGCCGCGATCATCCGCATGTTTTTGCGCAGAACCATGTCTACCTGACCGGTGTTTCTATGTTTCATGTCATTTCCCCGCCTCGCTGCCCGTGGCTGCCAAATGCGCGTACTGTCTGGGCGCCATGCCGGTATGATCCTTGAACACCCGGCTGAAATATTCGTCGCCGCCATACCCCACCGCCTCGGCCACCCGCCGCACGTCCCAATCGGTGTCCCGCAGCAGCTGCTTCGCCTTCTCGATGCGGACCTTGCTCACATAATAGCCGAACCGTTCTCCGGTTTCCCGGCGGAACAGCTGGCTGAGATAATTGGGGTTGAGGGAAAACGCCTCGGCCACGCTGTTCAAGGACAGCTGGCTGTCGCAGTGTTCGGCAATATACTCCCGGATTTTCTTAATGCGGGAGCCCGAAACCAGGAAATGGTTGAGCAGCAGCTCCTCCGCCCGTCCGAGCACCTGCGCCGCCTTGTCCCCGTCCAGCCGACCGTTTTCCCAAGCCGCCGCCAGATCATAGGTATCCAGCTCGTACTGCTCCCGTAGCTTTTTCGTCAGCGCGCTCAGCAGCTGCCGGAACATGTCCGGATGGAAGGTCTTGACGATGACGTCCGTCAGGGCGTCCCTGTCTGCGATGCGGCCGTCGAGTATGCTGGAAATCAGCGCGTCGGCCACGTCCTCCATCCGCTGCTCGCCGATGTCGGCCAGCCGCGCGTAGGTTCGGCAGGACGCCTCTATCGTCACCCGGTACGCTCGTTGCAGGTTGCGCACCGCCTCCTGCTGGAACTGCTCAGCATATTCCGAATGCCCCGCGGGAAACAGGACGAAGAACTCGGCGGAGGTTTCGTCCTCGCTCAGACAGTAGGCGTCCACCTGATCGTCCTGGATTTCGCACATGTCCTGCCAGACGCTGCCGCCGAAGGCGCCGAGCGCCTGCTCGTCGACGCAGCGGAAGCACACCCGGGCGCAGGACGCGCCCTGCGGGAAGGCCGTCCCCATCCGTCCCAGGATTTCCGCGTTCAATAACCCGGCGGTGACCAGCCGGAGATAGGTGCGCATGTGATCCCGGTCCTGCAGCAGGCGCTCCGCTTCCTGCAGCGCCGTTTCCTTCTGCCGTTCCAGCTCGGCCGCCGCGTCCTGCAGCGCCCGGAACAGTTCCTCGAAATCTACCGGCTTGACCACCAGGTGCAGCACACCCAGATCCAGCGCCCGCTTCGCGTACTGAAACTCCCGGTAGCCGGTAATCAGTATCACACACAGCTGCGGATGTGCCCGCTTGATCTGCTCCACCACGTCCAGCCCGGACATATGCGGCATGGAGATATCCGACACCAGGATGTCGGCTCCCTGCGCCTCCAGGTGATCCAGCGCCTGCCGCCCGTCCGCAAAGACCCCCGTCACCTGGAAGGAGGGGCACTCGTTGCGGATAAAATCCTCCAATCCCTCCCGGATGCCGCGCTCGTCGTCGGCAATCACCACCCGGTAGGGATAGCGCGCGGTCTCGTCCCCGTGTGCCATGTCTGCGTTCCCCCTGTCTGCCGGTTTACTGCGGCAATACTAGCTTGTCTCCGTCATACGTAAACGTCAGCGTCTGCCGGACAACGCGATCGCCGGCATAGATAAAGTCTGCCTTTACCTCGTCCAGCCGGCCGTTCTGAACCGTCAGCCGCAGGGAATAGGGCTCGTAATCATACAGGTTGTCGTCCCCGATGTTAAACAGCGCCGCGAACGCCGCCTTCAGCCGGTCCCCCTTCGGCTCATACCCGCCGTCCGTTTTTCGGAAATCCTTTGCCGAAAGCTCGGCCAGCCGGGAAAGATCCAGGGAGGGGAGCCGGTTGTACTCCTCCGCCGTCATTTCCGTCCAGCGCACCGGATTCGAATCGGGCTGCGCAAACAGCGCGTACCGCACGCCGTCGCGCTCATAGGCGTAATATTCGTCAAACATGTTCTTTTCGTAGAAAATGCCGTCCGCCAGCTTGACCACGGCCATCTCCACAGGACTGGACGCGGCGCCGTCCGCCTGCCCGTCCTCTTCCTCGCCCGGCAGGTCCGTGGGATCCGCCGCTTCCTGGGTCAGCACCATTTGCACCGACGTATACCGTCCCGGCTTCAGCGCTCGGCCAAGCTCGTTGCGAAACACCCCGAACACGAGTATCCCCGCCGCCAGCACAAGCGCCGCCAAAGCCAAGGCGACGGCCAGCCAACGGCGCCGCCCTTCCAGCCATTTGTTGATTTTACTCACATCCATTCTGTCGCGCATTAGAGAATAGTAAAATTTTACCACAATTTATTTTTTAGTTCAAGTATGATCTCTATGTATTGCCACTGACAATTTGAGGAACATTGGGGGCTTGTTTCTTTCAGTGCGCCTGTCCGCGCGCCCGCAGGCGGAACAGCAGCGCCGTGCCCGCGGCCCCCGCCGCCGCGCAGAGGATGCCGATGAGGACGGTCAGCCATGGGGGCACGCCCCCGCCGTCCGGCTCTCGGCTCGGGGAATCGGTGGGCAGGATAACGGCCGGCGTGGTTCCGCCCGTGGACGGGGCGGTTTCCTCCCCGGCGGCGCCGCCGTCCCGCGACGCACGTTTGGCCACCACGATATAGGTTCGCGCGTCGCCGTTCTCCGCCGTGCAAATGATCGAGACGGTGTTGTCCCTGCCGGCTTCAAGGGTCTCCCCGCCCTGCACGGTCACGGAGGCCTTGCCGTCCGCCGGCGTCGCGCTGACGGCTATGTGTTCCGTCTCATAGGGCAGCCACACCACATACCGCCCGACCTCCGCCGAAAAGGGGGGCGAGAGCACATAGCCGTCCACCTGAATCGTTGCGAGCGCGTTGTTGGCGCTGGGGACGTAATGGGGATCCTGCGCACGCGTCACCCGGATGGTGTACGTTTTTTTCGCGCCGTTTTCCGCCGTCACCGTCACCGTCACGTTGGTAGTGCCGCCCGCCTTCAGCACGGGGCTGTTGACGCTGACCCGGGCGTTCCCGTCCGCCGCCTTGGCGGTGATTGTCAGCTTGGAGACCTCGAAGGGCACCGCCGCGGTGTAGCTGGTCACATCCGCGCTGAAGACCGGGCTGATGGTCGCGTTGGCGGCCGCCAGGGAGGCCAGGCGGTTGTCGCCCGACAGGGGCGGTTTGACCGTCGCCGACCAGCCGACCGTCCCGACGCGGCTGTCCGTGGCGCCGTCGGAGAGGACGGTGTCCCGCACCTCCGCCGTCACCTTGGAGCCCGCCGCCACGTTTTTCACTCGGAACGTCACAGAAAACAGCGCCTTGCTGCCATTGATGGGATGCTCGAGCGCTTCGTCGTATACCGCGAAGGTGTTTCCCGAGAATTCCACCTTCCAGGTGGAGCCGATCAAGTTCTTGGTGCCGGTCAGCGTCAGCTGGGACGCGTCATAGCGCAGCTCGCCGGACACGCCGGACAGGTTGTTCCCGCTGACCGAGTAGGTCAGCGTCACCGTATCCCCCGCGCGCACGGCGGATGCGCCGGACAGGGACGCCGAAGCCGCGGACGCCGGCAGGCAGAGCCACAGAAAGAGGAGGAAAAAAACGGGTATTTTCCGCATGATTGGTCTCCTTTATCGCGGGATTATCGTTGATTTTTTTAAAATGTGCGATTTTATTTGAATAAAATCGGTAATGGATAGGTTTCCGTCGCCGTTGGTATCGGCCGCTCGCGCATAACAGCCGCTTAATTCGCTTTTTTTCAATATTTTCGACTTAATAGCGAGCATATCCGTAATGGAAATCCCCCCATCCCCATTCACATCCCCCGTCACCACCACCCCGACCCTCTGCCTTTCGACGCCGTCTACGGTCAGGAGGGCGGTCATGCCGGTGGTCACGGGGCCGGATGCTACCGGGGCGCCGTTTTTATCGATGATACGGATATACGCACGCTCGTTCAGGCCGGCCAGCAGCTGATGGACGGTGGTTCCCACCGGTATTTTGCTAAGATAGCCGTTTTTCACGGTATAGGTACCGGAGGTGATGGACGCGGGGCCGGCGGCGTTCACGGTTACCGAAAACGTGGTCTCCTTGCCGGCATAGGTGACGGTGACGGTTTGGCGGCCGGGGGATCGGAGATCGGCCCGGGCGGTAAAGCCGGAGGTTACCGTTTCCCGGCTGCCATCGTTGTACTGTGCCTCCAGCGTCAGACCGCTGAGATCGAGGGGGTCGCCGGCTTTGTACACCGTCTTGGCCGGCAGGGTCTTGACGGCGATGGCCGTGACCGCGCGGGGCAGCACGCGGACGACCGCCTGCGCCGTATGTGCGGACGGATTACGCCGGGCAAAAGGCTG
>ENA-ORTH01000896-ORTH01000896.1-human-gut-metagenome-genome-assembly--contig:-NODE-896-length-34166-cov-8.589546_pt1 | contig 34166 bp, 45 predicted proteins | sample MGYA00241914_ERZ509192 | MGnify/ENA primary metagenome ERZ509192 (study PRJEB26280, sample SAMEA2338826) | human gut metagenome | biome: human gut; feature: human-associated habitat; material: faeces... | reverse complement strand
AGTAAAAAGGTAAGTAAAAAGGTAAGTAAAAAGGTAAGTAAAAAGGTAAGTAAAAAGGTAAGTAATAATATATATAATAATAAAAATAATATATATAAAACAGAAACAGAAACAGAAACAAAAGAAAGTAATACTAACGTATTACTAAAGAAAGATGATTCTTTTTCTTCTTTAGAGCGTATTAATTATCAAAAAATAAAAGATGATTACAATACAATGTTTGCGGGGATATTGCCAACGGTGTCTACACTAACCGATAAACGGAAATCGGCGATCCGGGCGAGAATATTAGCACATGGCATTGAATCGGTTCAAATAGTTTTCGATAATGTCCTAAAATCCCCCTTTCTTTTGGGGTATAAACATAATTGGAAATGTAATTTCGATTGGATTTTCAATCAAAATAATTTTTTAAAAATATTAGAAGGTAATTATGTACAACAAGGGAATAGCAACACAACAGGGAATAGAGGTTATAGTACCTCGGACAAAGCAGCAAGCCGTAATGCTCTTGAAAAAGAAGCCAGCCGAATACTTCAACAATTTGCAGCCGAAGACAGTTAACAACGTATTCAGTTCATTTTCTCCGAGTATTTCCGAAATAGGTAAAATTTTCGGTGAAGCGATAGTTAATGCAAATATGGTGATTTGGTTTAACCAATTTGTTTCTTTTTTCTCGACAAACGGCACAATGAACGATTCGCAAATAGCAATGACTATCTCACTAATTCGTGAAGAATATCCGCATTACAAGCCGGATGATTTAAAACTTTTTTTCAAAATGGCGATGAAGGGAATGTTTGAAAAAGTATATGGACGGATTGACGGGGAAGTAATAATGCGCTGGCTTCATGAATATGATAAAATTAGGGATAAAGCTGCACAGGATAATTCCATAAATGATTCAATTAAATTTAAAGAGCGTTCTACTGAGGTTTTTAGTTTTGAGGGATCTGTAGGATTTGCAGAATACAAAAAAATAAAGGAACGTGCTGAGAAAGGAGATAAAGAAGCCATAAAGCTATTACAGAAACCATGAATACCCAAGAAAAATATGTTTATCACGGTTCTTTGTTCAGCGGCATAGGCGGGTTCGATCTTGCTGCCGAATGGATAGGTTGGAAAAACGTATTTCATTGTGAGATAAATGAATTTTGCACTAAAATATTAAACTATCATTTTACTAATGCAGAACACTATGCAGACATCAAAAAGACAGATTTTACAAAATGGAGAGGTAAAATCGATGTTCTTAGCGGAGGATTCCCATGCCAACCTTTCAGCGTCGCAGGGAAGAGAAAAGGAACGGATGATGACCGTTACCTCTGGCCGGAAATGTTGCGAGCAATACAAGAGATACGACCGACTTGGATTGTTGGTGAGAATGTTGCTGGGATCATATCGATGGTACAGCCCGGTAAAGAGGTTGAAATGGGTTATCAATACTCTATATTCGGAGAAGATAACAGAAAAAGAGTATTGTTGCGCCAAGAATATATCATTGAAACAATCTGTAAAGATATTGAACGAGAGGGTTATCGCGTCCAACCGATTGTTATTCCGGCTTGTGCCGTCGGGGCGACCCATCGAAGGGACAGGGTTTGGTTTGTCGCCAACCGTACAGATACAGGGGTTGAAAGTATGCAACAAGAAATGGAAGAAGATAAAAAGGGCGTCAGGTCAGATATATTCCGCAAAACTGAGGGATTTGTCGGTAAGCAACCTGTTACCCACACCGAAAGCACAGGATTGTCGGCATGCGTTAAGAGACAGAGGGAAAAGCAATCTTGGAGAAGAAATGAGCGAACTTGCATTCCTCCAAACTGGAGAGACTTCCCGACTCAATCCCCTGTTTGTGGAGGAGATGATGGGTTACCCTCCAAATTGGACGGCATTACCTTTCCTAAATGGAGAGAAGAAAGTTTAAAAGCATATGGGAATGCGGTTGTTCCACAAGTGGTATACGAGATATTCAAGGCTATTCAAGAAACATATTATAAACTGTAGAATATTTTGTGAAACTTAAATAAGAAAATGATGAAAGGAGTTTAATAATGGGAAAATCATTTAATAAGGAAAAACTTCTCAATTTATTTGTTGGTACAGATGATCTGAAACTAGGATATAAAAAACCTTATACAAAAGACGGATATGTTTACGCTACCAATGGACGCATATTGTTAAGAATTAAGGATGAAATTCTTAGTAGGGAATATGAACCAATTAATGGAGCAAATATAACAATACCAAAAGAAAATTGTAATTATCTGATTACCTACAAAGATATTGAGAAAGCTCTTGCAAGCGTTCCGAAAGATGAGGAAGTTATCGAAATCGAAGAAGATACAGACTGTCCGGAGTGTTACGGAAGCGGTGTAGTCGATTGGGAATATACCGATAGAAACGGCGAATTTTACGAATATGAATATGATTGCCCTATTTGTAATGGAACAGGGTATGTTGATAGAGCCCAGAAAAAGACTGGAAAGATGATACCTTGGAGGGATTCATCTATAAAATTCAATAAAGAATGTATAAGGACATATGAAGTTCAAATCTTATTTGAAGCAATGGAAATAATTGGAACTCATGATATACATCTTGTTGCACAAGACAATAAAATAAGCGTTTTTAAAATTGATGAAAATATACAGATTATCATATGTAATTATATACAAGTAGCTGATTACGTTATGCCCCAAATGGAAGGAGGTAAAAGATGATAATAACTAAAATTCTTGAATGTAAATATAAGGTTTTACTTGCCGTAGATAAACCTTTTTCAAAATTCGGAGTATATCGCAAAAATAGAGAACATTTAGGTTTCCCAGTAGAAAGACGTTGTTTTAACTGCGATCATGAGTTCAACGATGACGAAGATATTTATCTTATCTATGTTGAAGATATTGATAACCGTTTTCTTTGTGAAAAATGTAATAATATAGCTGTAAATGATTTGAATAAAGAAAAAGAAAATGACTTACAATGAATTGTTTTCATCTTTATGAGTTGTGATACATAATTTAAATTCTTAAAAATGAACAAAGAAGATTACGTTAGCTTAGAAACAGCTAAATTGTTAAAAAATAAAGGGTTTAAGTGCAAAGAATATTTGGGGTAATATTTAAAATAAATACAATGGACACAAACATAACTTTAAATGAAATTGAAATAGCATTGGATAAAAATAACAATAATATTTGCGGTAATTGCGATGCTTTTTGTGAATGTAGTTTGGGGAATAATGGTGCAAAACATGATGATCCAGCTTGTGAATATTTCGATGATACTGTATTGAGACAATTATAAACAATAAAAAATATGAAAGATATAAATTTTAATTTATTACGTGATAAGGCTTATGAAATAGCAAAAAATAGCGGCCTTTACGACGAAGAAGTTAGCGATATATCCTATTTGATACTTGTTATTAGAGAACTTATGGAAGCATTAAAAGCCTATAAAATAGGGAATTATACATATGAAAATACAACTTCATATAATATACTATTAAATTTAAAAAAATTGAAAAATAGAGGAACTCCAACGTTTAGAAAATACTTTGAAATATATATAATAGATTCATTTGAAGATAAACTTGCAGATACAGTTATACGGCTTTTATCTTTTGCAGGGTATAGAAATTTTAATGTTGTTCCGGAATGTTTAAAAACAATAGATATCCGAAATAAATCGATACCAGAACATATTTTTACAATGATATCAAAACTTTCATCCAATTTTTATTTGCCATATAGGATCGATTATTGCATTAAATATATATTTAATTTATGTGAATGTTTAGGTATAGATATTCTTTGGCACATTGATGTTAAAATGAGTTATAATAGATTACGAGAATACAAACATGGAAAAAATTTTTAGATATGAATATTAGTTTTGAAAGATCAAAAAATACAACAATTGAATGGTACACGCCCAAATATATAATAGAGGCATTAGGGGATGGTTTCGACTTAGACCCGTGCGCTCCATGTAATAATTGGTACACTGCAAAAAAATCATATACAAAAGAAGATAACGGGTTGTTGAAAGAATGGTTTGGACGTGTATTTCTTAATCCCCCTTACACTAATCCTATATTAAAAGAATTTGTAACACGTCTTGCCGATCATGGTAACGGGATAGCTTTATTATATGCAAGAGTAGATAATAAGATGTTTCATGAGCAAATATTTAACAGAGCAACATCTATAAAGTTTTTATGTGGTAGAATCAAATTTATTCGTCAAGATGGGTCACTTGGTAATTCTCCGGGATCTGGTTCTGTATTGGTTGCATACGGAAAAGATTGTGATAACATATTGAAAAATTGTTCCTTAAAAGGAAAGTACATAAAATTATAATTACAAATAATATGACATGAAAGAACTTTATTTTATGACTGTTCTTGTAAAATTAAAAATGATACGATAAAATGATAGTTTTTGTAACTGAAAAATGTGCTGTCAATATAGATCATGTAGAGAGCATTGAACATGACAAACAGGGTGGGAAATTGATATTCAATATGATTAACCACAATAAAATAGTGTTTGAGGGTTGTTCAAATAATGATTTATTTGATTTTGTTGACCGGATAAATAAGGAGATGAATGGAATCGGTAGAAGAAACAATAAAAGAAATACTGAAAGGGAAAATAGCGAAATTGGTTATTGAGAATAAAGAATATTATATAGCTAAATGGAGACCTATATACAAGATATACCGCCCTAAATATGATGTACTGTTTGTAGAAATATCTGAAAAAGATGTTGATAAAATATCAAATATGATAGGGAAGATAGAAAATTTAAGAATAGAAATTTTAAATAACTAACAATTTTAATACATTTGCGATATGGGAACGAAAATTTTAAAATGCAATATTACTTTTGCAAATATCCCGGAAAGTAAATTGAAACATTTTACAAGGAGAGACGGGAGAGAAGATACAGGGTTAAATCTTTCTATCGTTAGAATGAGAAATAAAGATAAATTCGGTAATACACATACAATCTATGTTTCACAAACAAAAGAAGAATGGGAAAGGAAAGAACCGAAAATATTTATAGGGAGTGGCAAAGTTTTAGATTTTAAAGAATACTGTGCACCAAATAATAATGATGATGATGATATACCATAAAATATACTATTATGGAAATAAACAATTTAGATAAAATTTTATGTTCTGCAAAATGTTCATACGGGAATATCAAAGGTAGACATTGGTTAGTATATGGAGAGAAATTCATAACCTTACATAAAACTTTCGATAAAATAGCTGATGTATTAAATGAATTAGCAGATAAATGCGCTGAAAGAATCGTACAATATAATGAAATACCCTCTCATACATTCGAACAATTCTTGGAAAATTCAATTATAGATCAAGACCCTATAATAAAAGATTGGGAATCAATGTGTTCAGATACATCAAAAGAATTAAAAAATATTTATGATTATATCAATAAATGTTTTGAATTAAACAGTTTTGACGAAACAACGAATAATATGCTTGCTACTTATACGGAAAAAATGGAATTTTACCGTATGGAAATGGATAGGATGTTAAAATGATTTGGTTAGTAAATAAATAATTTTTATTTTTGCATAGGATATAAGCCTATATATACGTTAGTTTTGTTTCCTCAATATGCGGTTTGTGAAAATAGCATATCTAAAAACATTCTTTATAACACATATTATTCTGCAAAGCCTCTAAGAGTAGAGGCTTTTTTATTCCCCTATTATCTTCTATATCTATATGTATGATTTCAAATTGTATATATTCTTCACCTTTAGGAACTATATGTTTTTCAATTATATAAGCATATATATATCTATCATTTATATCATATTTTTTTTGTAAACAATCTTGAAAAGGTTTTACAAAATTATCTATATCGCTTTGGACGTTTGAATATCCGACATAATAAATTATAAGCCAATTTTTAGGAGGAATGGTTATTTTAGGCAATAAAAGCATAATATTAGCCTCATATACTTTATATTTTGAACTTTTAAATCGCCTGCCTTGCCAAGCCTCATTTATCGATAGTGGTTTTATATTTATCTTATTCATAATATTTTGTATATAAAAATGCCCCGAATTTCACAATTGGGGACATCGTGCATTACTCGAAAAAAATGAAACTTAAAATCGTATGAAATTGTATGAAATACCTATCCCTATAAACGGACTGAAATTTTTACCATAAATATTATACCCACATCCGGCCTGAATACCAATACCAAAAAGTTTATCTCTCTCAAATTTCTCTACATATTCAGTCCGGACAATATTACGATATACTGTTTTCGGATAAACTTCTATTCTATTCATCTTAACGTTATATCCTTCTGCATCAATGAAATATAAGCTATCCTTAAATGTATAATTGTATATGGGTATATTTACAGGAATATATATCGTGTCCCTATGATTAACAGTGTCATGTATCATAGGGATATATATCGTGTCATAATGCGTAAATTCTTTCGTATTTTCAACTTTATCGGTGTATGTGGCACTATCTATCACGTAAGTAATTATCGTGTCATTTTGGGGCTTATTTTGGCTTTTAATTCGATTATTACTTACCGTATATCCAAAGATAAACCCTATACAGAAAAATGCAACTATTACCGGCAACGTTTTCATACTTTAAACAAATAAACTTTCCCTTTGTTCATATCATACACATCTAAATGAAGCCATGATACATTATCTTCTAATCTGATAGGATAAGGTAATAGAACTTGATTCTTTATGATAAGATTCCTCGCTTCTTCCGCCGTCATCCCTTGCACAGTAGCATCGATAGCCTTCCCGAAATTATGTGCCGACATATATATTCTACCTATATCTGTTTTGCTTTTTACAAGCTGGCAAATATTGCACCGAAGTCCTCTTTGGGTATAACCTCCCCCTGAAGCCCAATTATTTATTACCATAGGCCGACATAATATCTTTTCCCGGACTATATCAAGAGTCTCTATCAGTCTATGGTCTATAAACATCCATGCCTGATCCCCGAATTTATTATAAACATCCGGGCATACAAGCTCTTTTATATTGAAATATTCGCTCATTTATCCTCCTTTTTATCTTTGATTTCGTTGAACCTTTTCAATATAGGATACTTACTGAGTATTTCAAAGCTCAATACATAATAAATGAAATTTATGGAGTTATTATTTGGCATTAAAATACTTAAATTGCGGAATATGTTTACAGCATAATAATATATTACAATGAACATTATTCCAGACGCACATTGTATAGCACCGTCCGGTTTATGAGTAAATTTCCCCACAGCGTAAATGCTCGTTATAATGATGAAATATACCATAATGTCTATCAAACACCTCCTAAATTTAGAGAACTTGAACTTTTCGTTATTAACCAATATGCTTGAAATCAAGCCTGCAAGGAAATCTAACAGGAATACGATTGTCAGAGCAAAAATATAATCTGTTATTGGAGCGAAAAAAGAGCATATCGCTGAAAACATTCCTACAAATAAAATTCTAATATCATTAAAACCGTTCATATATGTTAAATTTATCATGGTAATCCTTCTATTGAATAATTGAATCCCCCAAGTGCGGTATTACCGCACTTGGTACTATTATCTGATGATGCATAACTATTTAGATATACATCTACTTCTGCTACACCATTGGCGGAATATAATACATTATTTGTTACTCCATGACTATTTTCTATATAGGTTATAAGTGGAGTATCGCCTAATATATACATGTTTTGAACAAACATGCATTCATATATTACTTTCAACATAGGAATAAGATATGAAGAGCTTGTATTGTTTAATTTAATAGTACCTGAACTTATATTTTTACATAAATATACTAAATATATCGTCTCATTATTTATGGAATCATATCCGTAATTATCTACTGATATATTAAAATCGGAAATGTTATTGGTAGTTTGAAAAACATTAATCCACCTTGTTGTGCTTACCGGGAATTGTCCAGAGATAGATATATCTACTTTGGACACATTTTTACACAACATAAAAAATGTAATATACTTATTTACCGGAGTCGTATTTATTTTTACGTTAGAGATGTTATTACAAGTATCGAATATCCTGATATATGGAGGATTATTTGAAGATACTTGAGGTTTAGATATGAATATATTAGATATATTATTACATTCTCTAAATATTACTTCCGCTTTCCCCGATTGAGTACTTGAATAAGAAGTGGATATTAAATCTATTGTAATATTAATAATATTACAACTATTTGATATACATATAGTCGAGGTTTGTGTAGTGGTAGGATTCAGCGGTAAACATAATATAGAATCATATATACCGCTGAATCCTGCTATTACCGAATGAGGATTAGTGGTCTCTCCACTTTGATAAATTGCATTTATTTTACCTCCATGTAAAGTCACTCCTCCTGACCCGGAATCTCTTGTTACAATAAAATTAGAAAGAACATTAGTAGATAAAAATCCATTTAAAACTACTCCGGGATCGCAATATATGTCAACTTTGTTGTTAGATGAAGTATTGCCTAAATTGTATGATTGTGTGATATTGTATTCTCCGGCAAGAATCCTTACTTTATATGATCCTCTCGAAAGTATATTATTGAATACAGTGCCAAATTGCGAAATGTTAGATATGGTGTAATCAAAGAACATCCCGTTAACCTCACTGACATTAAGCTGATCCGTTCCGACAGCCCCATTGGCTATTCTATCTGAAGTAACGCAATAGTTGGCCAATTGGCCAGTGCCAACAGACCCCCCTGCCAATATATCTTCAGCATCTACTGGAATTTCAAGCAAATCAAAAGTAAATGATTTAGGCATAGGATAATTCCACCCGTATTGCTTCATTAATTCAGGTATAGTTAGATTTGCCGGTACACTTAGAGTCAGCTTTGACCCGGAGAATGAAGTGGTTTGAAAAAAATAATCCCGGTAAGCGATATAATTACTACCGCTCTCATTTACTCTTTGGGTCTCGTTATACCCTACATATAAATTAAATGCAGAACCTTGATTGATGGTAACGACGTTACCATTGTATCTGCAGACGGCTATCTGATCTGAATCTACTATTGTAGAAGAACTTGTACCGTTGTAATATATCAAAAGAGACCCTTTTGTTATCTGTATTGATGTACCACTTACTGCAATACCGAATATTTTGAAAATCCCTGAATTAGTAGCTCCTGTTATACCCATTCCACCTCTGAATATCTCCGTATAAACATTAGCCCCATATTGTATATCTTCGGCATACATCCTGTTGCCTGAAGTAGTATCTACCTGCATTAACTGTGTCTTCATATTACTATAATTTTATAGTTTATTCCATATAATAATAGAGATCTTATAACCTTAAGGAAATAAGAATAATCCTCCGTGTTATTTTGAAGTTCCGGAGGAATAATTATATTGACTACTTTAGATGTAGTGTGATTAGGCATATAAAACGCACTGGCAGAAGTCTGGCTTAATGAAGGCATGAATACCTGTGAACCGTCTGACTGACTTTGTGAATAAAAGAATTTACCGCCTTCATCATCCCCATATTGGATAACTATATTAGGATATTTATCCCCGAAAATATCTTCTATGACTTTTTTTACTGCATAATTCCCATATCCACATCCGGCTATTTTGTAATATTCCACCCTCTTTGAATTAAAATGGGACAATAAAATTTTTATAGGATAGAACATACATGATAGAAGAATATATAAATAATTCAATTTACATTCTGAATCTACCAAATAATTAGCCCTGAATCTTTGGTAAATAAATTTAGATATGTCGAAATCACGAAACCGCTTCATACTTGAATGTATTCTGTGTGCCTTCTTTAAAATTGAAATATCCGGACACTAAATTTATTTTATTTGATGTAGTAGTTGTTGAACTATCTGCTGTTATCTTAACACTACCTATATACACATTTATAACCCCGTCAACTTCCATTAGTTGAGAAACAATATCATTAATATAATAGGTATTCCCTAATATTACATTCTGTTCTATTTCATCTAATTTATCTGAAATGTTCTGTTTTAATTGGTCTAAAGAAATAACAGAATCATAAGAAATAAGATTTTGAGAACTATCTATTTCTATTACATCCGCTTCTTCTGATTTTATATTCACCGGGAGTCCGAATGCCGTAAAATTTTCAAAATATGAAGAAAAAGAAGACAGCTGATCGGGAGTTAAAGGGATTAGATTATTATTTGAGTCTGTAGTAGCTACATTAAGAGTGATAAAATTATCTTGAATAGATACTGAAGCTTGTTTTATGATCTGTTTAGAAGTATCTATTTGTGCATATCCTAATTTATGCAATGTAGTATCTATTTCTATTAGGTCTACACCTTCCTGATATTCCTTCGCTATATCTACATAATAACTCTGGTTTAACACTCTATGATTTAAAGCTGCATCGGATATTATAGTTTCAGTATTTGATAATTCAATATTGATAATATCTATAATATCACTTGCGAAAGTGGCTATTCTATACCATAATGCACTCGCACTTTGATTAGCAAACCCAAAAAATGATTGGATATTAGCAATAATCGAATTTTTATATTCTCCAGCCATAATTATATACTCGTTTTTTCAACTGTAATAGTTCCAGAAGTGGGATTATAAGTTATAACTTCACTATATATCTTATTTATTCCTGAATCAAAGAATGCTATAGTCCATTTGACATTATCACCTCCGACACTTTCACCCCAAAATGTCAAACACTCTGTTAGACGTCCGGCACTATCATTTATTGTAAATCTCGTACCGTCATAGGCACTCATTATAACGGATTCATCATAAGTGCCGAAAATGTCTGATAGCCAACCGTTCATATTCTCATAACTATCTCCTGTATTATATACTAAAATAGAATTATCAATATTTATAGTAATATCACATATTCCATTTTTATATAAAAAGGATGTTATATTTAATGTACCAGATTGTAATACACAATATATTATTGTTCCATAATCATATACTGATGTATATCTGTGATAACAGATTTGTAAGACAGTACCGGCGGTATTAGTAGATAAATATAATGGGGTATATACTCCATTGTATAGCATATATAGATTGCTTTTACAAGCATTCTTTAAATCATCTGCATCTTTAAAATTCGAAGTTAGCCATTCTTGTATTTCTTCTTGTGAGGACAAACCTACTAAGGAAGGGACATTACGGGACAAATTAAGGTCTGTTCTTTGAACTCTTAGTTTATAATTAGAATCTGATGAATCTCTTGTAATAGTTCCATTAAATAATATCGAACCATTTTCATTAGCCCCAGTATCATTATAATAAATACAACTATAATTTAAAGTGGTCTCACTGATATTTATAGATATGGCACTTTGAACTCCTGTAGTTTGGCAGTATAAAGTATGATTTTCTGTAGTTAAATAATTATACAGATCGTCAAATGTAAATCCACATAAGGTAAATGTTTGTTTAATATCATCGCTTTTATCTGTATTCCCTAACTCATTTAAAATATATATAAATACTGAAAGTGATTTTACTATATTTTCTGTCGATTGCTTTAATGCAGCCTCGATTTGATCAAATGTATAACTTAAAGTTTTAGCCATTTTTAGAATATAAAAGGTTATTAGTATTATCTCTTAAAGGTATATTGTCGGAAGACGATAAATATTCTGTTGAATTATTTATCTCATCCAAAGAATCCCATATTTCGGATATATTCGATTGTAAAGTGTTAATATCAATGGACTCATTGGCGAAAGGATATTTCTCTGCACGCAAAAGAGCCTCATTATTACTTTTCTTTATATCGGTAGTATTAAGAACCTGCCCTACTGCTAAATCAGGAGTATAAGAAGTTATATTATTAAGTTCAAGTAATAAATCTATTTCTTGAATATCTCCGGATATACATAACATACAATCATATATATTCTGTCCGTGTTTTACAACATAACTACTCATTTGTTATCTCTTGTTTATATTTTACAGATAGATCATATTCATATTCTCCGAAATTTTCCAGAACAGTTATATTTATGTTAGCTGATTGCGCCCCGTCATTATATAGTTGATCTACACATTCGGATGAAAGTCTGTTAGCTTCATTTTGATTGCATAATATCCCGATTTCTTTAAACCCTATTCCTTTGCCTGCGTTATTAAGGTCTACACAGCTTTTAGAAAAGAACATAGCCCCGTTCTGTAATGAACATGGATCGGCTATAAACAAATCATGTTCATTAAACTTTATATCATTATTATCAAAATCGAAATATATATCCTGCATATATATATTGTTTTATACAAACTTACTAAATTAATAATAAAAAACAAATTAATGAGTTATTTTTTCATCTTGATAATCCGTTTCATCAAAATCCTTCGCTGTACCCGTTATTTTGGGGGAAGGCATATCACTCGTTCCTTGCGGGACAATATGTGTATGATTGTTGAATGTAGATATAATATCATTTACCGTACTTACAAGCTCGTTAAGTTTTGAAGTAAGTTGTTCTATATAGATCAAAGGGGAATCCCCACCATTAAGAACGATTTTATCATTGGTAATTGAAACGGTAGAATTACCTATTGTAATGTCCGCCTTATCCAATTGGGTAAAAAGGATAGGGAAAGCAAGTGACGGATCATTCTGAACAAATCCTATTATTACAAGTGAGCCTATTGTAGGGGTAACGATAGTAGAGGTCTCAATACCTTGAACACCTGTTAACGGTATGTCTCTTATCTCACTATCCTCTAATGTGGATAAATCGAATGTTTTTTCCTCTATATTTACTGATATAACCTCTCCATACATGAGGGATATAGGCCTCATTTCGGAAATAGCTATAGAAAGACTATTCCCTATTTCTTGCATAGCTGTTTCGAATTTCAGTCCCATAATATTACCATTCAAACCTGTTATCCGTAACCGTTAAAACTCTTCTGTAGCCATTTGCCCCTAAACTTATTCTTATTCCAATAACATAAAAATTATTGTTCAGTTCAGGGAGCAAATTATCTGTATATTCAATATAATCGAACATTTTAATATCCGGATAAAGCAATGTAGTTATAGTTCCGGAATTTGTAGTTGACCTTAATCCATTCCAAGCATTTATGGCTATTTCTTTAAGACCTTCTTCCGTCTGGATAGGTTTATATCCTAAATTTATCCTTCTCGATGATGCCTCTTTATCTCCTGCAGTAGCTTTAACTCGTTTGCCATTTATATAGGCATTAGCCTCGACATAATAATCTTCAAACATCCCGTTTACAGGTTTTATGTCCCTATCTATTACATTAACTTTAGTGTCCAATTTTATGGTTTCTTTATCCGGGAACGTACTTCCTGTACCCATATAAAGATTCCCTTCTTTATCTATCCCGGTAAATATTTTGAACATATCCATTAATCTTTGGCATACTTGAAACGGAGATGCACCCTTCCATACTTTCATGTTAAATTCAGAAGTAGCCGTTTCAGATGAAACGGCTAAGGGTTTATAAGACGATGTGAGACCTTGACTGTCACGATATTTTGAAAATGCCTCATTCCCTATTTTACAGCAATATTCTAATCCTTCTGTTAATGGAGCTTTTTGAACCCATTCTTTATTTACCTTTCCGAATCTCAATATAAAGGCCCTATCTTCCAATATCAAAGTAGTAGGGAATCCGGAGATTATCTGTTTTATGAACCCGTCAAATATCAATAGAGGTTTTCCGAATTCTACCTGAGCTATATCTTTATATTTTGCTTTTACTTGTATTTGCGCACCGACTTTTATATTATATTTGGCCAAGTCTACTATTGTCATACCTGTAATTATGTTTCCGGTATTATCGAGTTTGGCTACTGTATGTATAGGTATCTTCAATTCTCCCCTTTCTGCAAGATGATCTCTTGTATTGTTGGATTCAAAAGATACGAAGTTGAGTATTTTCCTACCTTCTACCCATACCTCATTTTCGCATATAAAATAATTTAATCGGCAGTTAGGCATATCAATTTACAAATAATGTTTGTGTTGTTAAATCCACTTCCATTAAGGTTAAGTTTATCATAGTAATGTCAGACCCTTCCGTAGGGATTATATTGTATCTTGTTAATGTACAATATTTTATACCTAAATCTTTTGTGATATAGGGATTAGATACTTCAAAAATAGGCTGATCTTTTCTGATGTATTTCAAGAAATCTCCCAATCTGGCTACAGAACGATCCTGTTGCATTATAAAAGACATTTCATCTGTCCCCGTTTTTGCGTCCCATTGCCTACGTTCCATCCTTATTCTCATTTCTATAATTTGAGGCTCATAGAAAGTGTTTTCGAGTATCTGAATGCCTCCTACCAATTGCGATTTTACTATATTGGTAGTGCCGGAAACGGAAAAACTAAATGAAAGCGGCAAGAAATAATCTCCGCATTGAAATATATAATCATAATTCGTATTATATAATTCCTTATTGGAATTATCATCTTTCTTGTATAATCTATCGGAATATGAAACGTAACGTTTTTTCTCTTCCAAACCCTTAGAATATTTACTTTCTTCGGATTTTACGCCTCTTACAGATCTTATTATACCTACAGTTGAGAATGTAAGTTTCATAAGATTATTTGCAGTATCTATAACTTCATTCCCACTTCGAACTACATCTCCTATCTTACTTAATGTAGAAGCTCCGGCATTAGATACGAGTTCACCGAATGACGGTACAGAACTATTGGCTGTATAATCTTTTTTTTCTTCCATATCCTATTATTGACTTGAAGCTGTTAATGTGGCATTATTAAAAGCTATATGCAACCCTCTTGTAACAGCATTTTCAGCAACTTCCTCCATTTCCTTTAACAAGGATTCCGTATCGTTGGGTTGCATATTATTTATCATTTCAACAATAGACTTGTTGAAATTTATTATAAGAGCTCTTGATCCCCTTGTGAGGCTTTGAAGTTTCCCTGTTTCTTCATCACCTGAAACTCCCTGTATTTTAGGATTATAATTATCCATACCGGCCAAAACTTCTTTTATAGTCTGTTCTGTACCTACACCTCTTAAAAGATCAAACCCCATTTGATTTAATCTCTTTGACCCGAAACTCAATTTTTCAGCGAGTTCCCCATATTCTGCATTTGTGAGCTTTATTTTAGTAGGGGCATTATTTACACTTGAATATCTCAATTTCCCTTCCTTATCGCGGAATAATGATGTAGATGTAAAGCCGATTTTGGTAAGAAGGGTTCTTGAAAAACTATTATAATCATAAAATTTAGAAAATAATGCTCTCTGTTCAGGACTATATTTGTCCGGGTCTTTGAATCCTCCATACAAAGTCCCGGCTATACCTCCTATTCCTCCACCTATTGGTCCTCCTACAGCATAACCGGCCACAACCCCTTTTGCTGCATTGGAAATAATATTCTTTATTCTTATAAATTCATCGGATTGTAGGAACTTTGCAAAGGAACTTCCTATGGATATAATACTCATTACAAAATCCTCGAAAGTATTCAATAAAGGTTTAAAATCTATCTTCCCTATTTCAGTAAATAGTCCTTCCAATGCTTTATTTATGCTTACTGAAAGATCGGCTATTGCAATATAGAATTTTTCAAGGGATTTCGTTTTCGACATAGATAATTCTTCTTCCGATAACGCTACCCTTCCTCTTGCTACGGCCACGTCAGGCAAATTATAGGATTCGGAAAATTTAGCGAAGGCATCTATAAGAGATTGCGGATTATTGCGGATAAAACTATATATATCCTCTCCTTTATTCTTTGATTGCGCCCTTAAATCGAATACATATTTTTCTATTAAAGGAACTGACTTGAACAATTCCTTCATATCTATTCCCTGCCAAGTAGTTAGTAATTGTTGTAAGTTCAACCCTACAATTTGCATATCTCTACCCGATACGGCAGAAATACGTGATGCCACATTTGCGAAAAAATTAGCGTCCCTATCGTTTAATTTTGTATTACCTACCGTAAGACCTGATAAGGTATTTAATAAAGATACTGTGCCTGAACGACTCGCCCCTGTTTTTGTGGCTATATCCGAAGCATTCTTATATATATTCTCAAAATCGCTTCCTCGTGTCAGCCTAACCATATCATAGGTTGCGGTATTTTGAATTGCAGTAGTTACGCTTTCCCCCATTAAAGAGCGTTTCCCGAATTTGTATAATAATCCGCCTCCTACTACACCAATGGCATTAATCCCTATTAACGCTCCCATCCCTGTAACAAATTGTCGGAGAATAGGAATTGTTTTTAATACAACTTGTGAGAACTCATTAAACATATTCAGGAAATTCCCGAAGTTTCTTCTTGCTCCTGAAATAGAAGTAGCATTCGACCAAAAATTCTGTTGGAATCTTCTTCTGGCTCTTTTCGCATCTTCCAGTTTCTGGAAAGTCTGTGAGAAATCGAAAAATTTGTTATGCCTGAATTTATAGTTTAAATATCTGAATTCTCTTTCTGTTTTAGAATCTATAATATTGCGTGAGGCAGAGGAGGAAAAACTTCCTGAACCTCCGCCATTCACACGCACATTCCTCGCCTTTCTATTAATATCTTTCAGCTTATCGTCTACTAAATTAAGCTTTTCTAATATATTCCCTTTGAGGTCTAAAACAACAGAATAATTCATATCATTTCTTTTCGTGAAAAGGAGCTAAATCTATGTTATATATCATCCAATACGCCCCAATAGCATAATCGCTTATCTCTTTAGCTGATAATCTTTCAGTGACCTGATCTATCGGGATATTGAAATATCGTGAAATTAAACATTTCTGAATAAAAAGGCAATCTCTTTTTAATATTTCTTTTACATCTTCATCTATTATTCTTGAATAGTCTTTTCCTCGCTTCCGGATATTCCCATTTGGCGAGAAATGATGATAAAAAAATCGGCTATATCCTTCTGAACTTCTTCGGATTGGAAAATAGTCAGACAGGCGAAAGCGTCTTTAGATATCTCCTCTCTTAATTTAGGGTCTACTATACATAATTTGGCATATTTTACAGCATCATCCATAATTGCATCCATATCCATATCCCCGTTTCTGTTAAGACCGAATGCGAATTTAGAATGCGCCAAGTTAGTCCTTTGAAGTTTGAAAATCTGCAAGTTATTAACCTCTTTTTCCGTTTCTATCATTTCAGAGGTTTTAGGGTCTGGTACTGCCGACATATATTTTAAGTTCGGCAATTCGAAAATATTTCTCATTTTGCGTGTGATTTTTTAACCGGGAACTCCATTAAAAAGTTCCCGGTAGTAGATTAATTAGTTGTAGCTGGTAATACAGTGGTATTTCTTATAATACCTGTTCCTTGAAATTCAAGGCTTATTATTGTTTGAGGATCGTTAGCAGTAATACTCCCGTTTTCGTCAGAGAAAATGACATTCGTCCATGTAGTAGTAGCTGCATAAGGCTGGATCGGATTTCTATGATTGTAAGTCACCGAAATAGAGAACTTAACGTTACTGTTTATTAATGAAGCTACCGGGTTAGTATGAGTAGCTGCATAATTATTAAGTATGGCATTCCATTCTCCGGATTGTATATCCAAAGACCCTGTATATGAAGCGTTTATCGCCTTTATTGAAATAGGGTCTTTATATGATATGGCATATATGGGATTAACGGACTGCGACAGTCTCCAGTTCATAGAAGCACCGGTTTCAATCTTTATAGGTGTCCCGCCTTCGAAAGAAATATATATATCCACATCGGCAGAGCTTACGATATATTCTGATTTATCCATGATATAATATTATAAAGATGAAACATAAAAAACATTTACATATCCTTGTTCCATAGCAGGAGAAGGCAATATTTCAACTGTACATTGTATCGCTTTGGATTGTACGTAATTACCGTCCTTTTCAGAGAAAGTAACCCGTATGTCCGAAGCCTGACCGGCATTCAAACGAGGCTGTATATATCTCGAATAAAAATCCGAAGACATAGACGACTTGTATGAAGCGAGGATTGTCCCGTCACTTTCAACCGGGATATTCACATTAAGATACAATGTCAAGAACTGTTGTGCATCATCACATACTGCATTGCCTACACGTACCATTTCAAGTTTAGAAAGTGCATTTGTAGACAAATTGCATGTTGATCCGTCATTGTAGAAAAGCCCTGTAATCATAGGTCTCGTTCTCAAAAAGACATATCCTTTTTCACCGATAATATCATTCTTTGCATTGTTAAGTTGAGATACCGGTGTGCCGGATTTGTAGGTAATAGACCCTGAAGTATTCTTTACATTAGTAAAGTATGCTTTTTGCACCGTGCTTCCCAAAGAGACATTACCTATTGAAGCCTGTATATTCCTCCCGGAAAGTATTCCACCCACATGTCCTGTACTTGATATTCCGTAACCGTGAATATCGGTGATATTATACCCTACCAATGGAGCATTAAGACCGGACGCATCCGTTAAGTTCGTGACATCGATAGGAGTAGTTGCGGGGTTAAGGAAAGCCCCGTCATATATACCGCACATACGAATGGAATTGTCATTAGACATATCCTCCAGAAAAGTTTGGAATGCAGCAATATCCGTTAAATCATAATCGCAATTCAACACACTACTTGTATATTTTGTACTTGCTGCGGCTTTCTCACCTTTACAAAGGATAAATATTCTTGGTCTCAAAGCATATCCGTTTTCTACGGTCTGCATAACGGCATCCGCTACTTTACCGGAATAGAACGAAGCCTGTGAGAGCGAACCGGATTCGCCGTACGTGAATGTAGTACCGCATATCCACAATTTTGTCCCTGAACCGGCATTGGCATAGAAATCTGCGATATGTGTGTATAATCGTGATCCGGATGAACTTAATTGCTCTGTTTCCCATTCTTGGGTAATCCCCAAAGCGGCGGCATCCTGAAGTCCGGTAATCATATAGGCTTTATCTTGCAGAAAAGTGCTTGAAATAGCAGGGGCATCCGCAAAAATCATCGCAATAGATTCATCGCTCTGGTTATTACCTATCTGGCTATCGGATAATGATACATAAATACCTGTTTTAGCCATAACATTTAATTTTTAATTGTCTTTTCAGCCTTCTTTCTTTTTTTTATTTCAGCTTTTGCAGCTTCAATATCTACTACAGGGGCATCGACTTTCTTAACTTCGTCATTATCCACATATTTTTCCATTAAAGAAGTAAATGCTTCATTGTCTAAAGGGCAATTGTCTTTTGTTATTTTAGCCCATTGCATAGTCTTTTTACCTTTAGAACGTTCGAAAGTATCTTTGCACCTGTCAGTAGCATCGACTTTTGTACGGAACATATTACCGTCAGAAGTAACATATAAAGTCTCGAAAGCAGTGACAAAAGCAAGAAGTTCTACAAAGAAAGAATCTTTAAATTCAGTTGTTTTCATAATGATTGTTTTTTTTGTGCGTGTAATAATATACTTAGTCACATTTCTGTGACTAAGTAAGATAATATTTATCCTGCATTTTTTGCAGCAGGTACAATCAATCCAGTTCCTACACCGTCCTCACGGGCTGCACCGCAACCTGTACGGAAATCCATTGAGAACATCCAACCGTAACGGGTCGGGTCTTGTACCATGTGTACATGAGTATTACCGATACCGATAATAACCTGTGACGGGAAAAATCCGATACCCAATCCGTATGCAGTAACTGCCAACGTAGGCGGATTGTATGATGCAGGAATATTCCCGTTAGATTCCAAAGGAATACCATATAATTTCGGGTCTACGATAGCAGAAGTTGCCGTGTTCCATAAAGAAGTGATTGAACGTGCATGAATTTCGAAATTATATGCTGTAGTACCCATTGGACGGATGCTTTCTGTCGGTCTGTTCAGCAAGTTGACAAATGAAGAATCCGCAATCAATTGGTTGTAATATACCGAATCCAATATCACTTCAGGATATTCATAATCGAAATTGAAATTCTGATTACGGAATAAAGAACTGAGGTTCAAGATATCTGTAACGGTAATTTTCGTTATATCTCCGGCAGCTGAAGTGTTGGCGGGGAACATTCCTGCAGAAGCGAAATATTCTGTTCCTGACATGGTAACTTTATTATCTGCAGCAGCTGTAGCGATAGTTTGAAGATAGTAATTATGCGCTGCATTACTAATTACTCTCAATGCTTCCGCCATACCCCAACCTCGTTTGTCATAGTTGAGCATATCATCATTCGCCTGTTGGAATAAAGTAGGTTGTAATGAGAATACCCGTGTAGGGATTGCTATAGCTGCATCATCGTACGAATACGGAGTAGCCTGACTTGCAGGTACGTTATTCCCATAATATACGGCAGGATTATATTTGCTTTGTACATGGATAGTACCAGCCTGTGTAGATGAAATACGGGGGATTCTGTCTGCAAAAGTATTCACCGGGAATAACAGACGGAAAAACAGACCGATCCAATTTACAACGGCCAGATCAGGGTCTCCCATAAACGGATATGTCTTTCCTCCGGCCTGTAACATTTCATGATCGTTTACGATAGCCGTAAGCATTTCGTTAAGACTCATTTCTCCCCGTTTAGGGTTTGAAATTCTTATCTGTCCCAAAGCGGACATTAATTTTTCGTCATTAAGCATTACAGACGAAATTTCTTTCAAATCATCCTGTACTGAAAGCAATTCGGAATCTGTAGCCTTTGCAGAAAGGCGAGTCATTCTAACTACTTTCGAGGCTTTTGATTTATCTGAAAGATAATCGTTTAAAGATGTGTAATTCGCCATAATTTGATTTGATTTGTCAAAAGATAAAGTTTTTTCTTCTGGATTGATAGCTAATTTTTCCTGTTCGGGTTCTTTTTCGATTTCGGATGAAAGTTTTTCCTTTTCATCTTCTTCGGATTCCAATTTCTCCTCTTTTACCGGATTCTGATCTTCTTCTTTTTTCCCCAATAAAGAAGAAAGTTTTTCTTCAAAACGAGAAAGAATACCGCTTAATCCGGATGAGAGATTCTCTTTTCCCTGCACCTCTTGTTGGATTTCTTCCTTTTCAGGAGCTTTTTCTAATTTTTCTTCTTTTTCTTCCATAGATAAATAATTATTTATTTCAGTTTCGAAGTCGGCACTAAGTTGTTCGACCTGTTGGGATTCGGTAATGCAGAACTCTACCGGCAAACATCCTAACTTAGCGTTTTTCTCTCTTATGGCCACGGCATCTTCATTAGACGGAATTGCTACCAATGAAATTTCATATACTTCAAATTTGGTAGTGAATTTTTTCCCTTTACGTTCTGCAAATTCTACTTTTCCCGCTATTGAAACAGCATTATAAGAGCCTTCTTCATACATTTGTTTATATTTCTGTCCCTCTTTTGTAGAAGCGAATACGAGAATGCCTTCCCATCTCTTTTTCTTCGTATTCAGCTTTATGTCCTTAACACTCCCGATAGGATTATCCCATTGGAAATGCTGTAGCATCAAAACAGGATTTTTGCGGTATCTTCCCCAGTCTATGCTGTTGTTCATTACCACATAACCCCTGTCATTCACAGATTCATTTGATAATACTTGTACAATCATAATTTATAAATTTTGCCATTCGTCTAATTTAAGAAGTTCTTCAAGTGCATCACCATAGTATAAAGGATAATTGTTGCTGCCTTCATACAAAGTTACGGGCACTAAACGCTCATATTCTTCTTTATGAATAAGAGTCTTACTCCCGTCAGCGTTTCTTCTTCTATACATTAAGTCCTTATCGAAAGGGACTAATTCTATTGTAGGTACTACATACATAGCTATCATAATGTCATTCCGTTATATTGCAAACTCGCTTTATAGTTATGCTTTATTTCTTCTTCGGTTAACTCCCTGTTATATATTAATGCATCATATATTTTCTGTTTACATGCGTAAATAGGGGAATTATTTATTGATCCTAATGTAATCCCGATTACTTTGTTTTCTTTTCCGCCATTAAAGCATCCTACAACGAATATCTCTTTTCCTTTATTGGAAATATTAAAGTTTGTATTACTAACATTGCCATTCATTATATATCTATTCTCTGACGAAAAACAAATACCCTTGTTTATTCCTAAATAATAGCTACTCCCATAAATAAGTCCGCTCCAACTATTACCGGTTAATAATTCAACATCACTAATTGTAAAAAGAATTGTAAAATCTATATTGGTCATTGCTTTTACAACACTTGAAAAGTCATCTACCCCGTCATATTGGATATAACCGTCTCCGTAACCCGATTCCAGCGTATATGCGAAGTTTTTATTTTCAAGGTCGTTCCCGTTGCCGGATAGATCCGGAAGAATGTTTTTATTCTCATCCGTGTTGCTTCGTCCTCGACCGGTATAGTAACCGATCAGACCGTCTCTGATATAATCTAATATTTCCGATACTTCACAATCCATTACGATACGAGGATTTACATTCTCTTTTTTAGTGCTTATCCACGTTTCATTAGAATATGTCGGTATGTTTTTGAGAGCTATATTAGCCTCGATTTCATCTTGAAGGGCATATATATAAACAGAACTTTCATCTTCGATCATTTTTTTAAGATCATCTTCTGTAGGATAATCATTTACATCATAAACAAGGTAAAAACCATATCTTAAGGAATTGGTATATACTCCATATACATTATTCCACTTATTGGATGTGGAATCTCCTGTATAATAGAATTTATTGCTGTAAAAATTTTGTATTGAAGCGTTTACACTTCCTTGTTTGACACTCCCATTTATCCTTACAAATCTTAAATTACCATTTGATTCTTGTTGTGTAAAGGAGTTAACAATAAATCCTCTGGATATTCCCAATCTCTTGTTCAGAATACATTCATTGGTTTCATTGTTATAATTAACATCATCCCTTAATACTCCTATCGATCTTAAAACACCGTCATATCCGGCATCTTGAATAGCCTTTTTTATATCTATGGTATGATTTACAGACTCCGGACTGTATCCTATCTGTAATAACAGAGAATTATCCCCTACAGATTGTATCTCTACAGGAGCGAGAGGAGTAGGAGTTCCGCCCTGATAAGATCTCCCGTGAATGGACAAGCTTTTTACCTTATCGGATGCCTTAACAGAGTTCCATATAACGAATTTTTCTCCTGATGCCCGGACAGTCTGGAATGTAGGTTCGGGGGTTTCCCCATGCGCCCCCTCCAGAGTAATAAAAAACTCTTCGAGAGGCACAGTAGGGAAATTGAGAAGTTGGTCTGAGAACAAGTTACACGAGAAAATAAATGAAAATACGTCAATATCCTTGCTAAGGTTTTCGAGTACCCCTACCTGCGTATATGTAGACATGCCTTTATACATGATATTCAGTCCGTTAACATTCATGAACTGTTTAAAATACGAACTTTGCTTGCCATTCCACAGTTCATCCCTTAACAGATACGCCCAATTTCTTCTTTCCTCATATATGCCGTCATCTTCCGACATGGTATAGTTAAGAAGATCATCCATATACCGGATGTGTATAATTATACTGTCCAATATATTACCGGATATGAAAACGGTAGGATTTTCAGAAGGTGCTACAGTCACAAGTATAGCCGGCAGAGAAGTATTTACGGTGAATCGTCCCTCTACGGTGTTCGCCGTATATACGGGTATGTTGTTTTCTTTTACTACCTCCGTATTTCTAAGAAATTCCGCTATACATTTTGTAAGAGACCCTATCATTTATTAAATAATTAATATGCCACTAAAATAAGTATAAAAACGAATAAAAAAAATTATTTAAGATATTTTTTTATAGTTCTATTTATCTCTTTTTCAACCTCTATCATGGTTTTAGTGCCTATTCCTGCGTGTTTTCTGGCAGGAATACGTGGGGCAGGTCTGTCTATCTTGTATTTTTCTTGAATCCACCTTCCTTTTGTCTGTCCACCTTCATTCTGCACTTTTGCATAAGGGACATCGGACTGTACTCCCACCCTGATATTGAATCCTCCGAACCTTTTGATATAAGGTTTGTAGCTGTTATACAGCCTTCTCGTTCGTAAGAGCTTCTTATATCCGAGTTTTATCCCTGCCGGAGTTTTTAAGACATCATATCTTCTGTCCTTCCACCGTTCGAATTTTCCGTCATTGGTATATCCTTGTGCACGAAAGTTCCTTCGTGTCTCTTTTACCATATTTTCGGCAATTCTTTGAGGCAATTCGAATCTTAGAGCCTTCCCCAATTCCTTTAATTGCGATAAAAGGTCATTTGTCGTTCTCATTCGTCTTTTCCTTGTTGAAAATATCCCCTATTTTTGCCATTGCAGAAGAATACCATGACTTATTCTGCACTTTAGGATTGAAATCGCTTTTATCCAGACCTACTCTCTCAAAGAAAGCACGTGACAGTCTTATACCCTGTTTGCTGGCAGCATCCGAAATTATCTTGAATTTCTCCATTGTAATAGACTTATCGGGGATTATATCTACATATTTCCCGGAGAGATCGATATTCGATATAAGTCTCCTGAGCTTAGGCATGTATATAGTACGGAAAGCGGAAAGACATCCGTTAATATCCTCTCTTTTCTTATCCTCATACAGCTGTAAATGGGCCTCAACGAGATTCTCCGAATTGGTGTTCTTTTCCGTAGAGCCTAATAACGTACCTCCGGTTACGAGCTGCATTATTTCACTGAAGCGATTCATGATATTCTCCTTGAAAGTACGGAATGCTTCCGGAGCGGCATTTATCATATCGCTTTTCATTTCCACATTGTACATCCTCTCTCCCTTATTGTATTTGTTCGATTCATAAGGAGATATAAGGATAGTAGTAGGATTATCCAACTGTCTGGCAAGATCAAAGGCAAGATTCTTCGATATTTCATTACCGGACTGATACCCGAGAGTAGTACGAGGATATGAACTCCGTGTGGCGAAGATAGACCAGTTCATGTAGGATTGCTGTATGTCGATCATCGCCCTCGATATTTGGAGGAGCATTCCGAACATAAAATCCTGATCATCATTGGGCTGTATGAAAAATGTGTTAGCATAGTCATCTATATCGGCCACTTGATCGTAATCGTATGTCATGCTTCTCACCGCCCTGTTCTTTATGTCTATATTCCTTAACGGGAAATCCGCCACCCGGTCATTCTCTATGTCTATCTGAGGGACTCTGATACCATAGAACAAAGACATGCCGTATGATCTTACAAGGAATCTGAACCATTTCGTATTACATATCATCCCCGTAGCATAATCATCTATTGTGCCGTCCTCATTCCGTATGACAAATTCATGATTCATAAGCGGGACAATACGTTTGTCTATCTGCGAAACCACAAAAGGCGAGGATTGAACCACCCAAGAATATAAAGTGTCGAGATAGGTCATGTCAGAATAATTCATCGCCCTGTTATACGCTTCTCTCCAATAACGGGGTGTGAAACGGAAATCATAGAAATTGGGGAGGTACTGACTCTCTATCCCCGTTATACCCACTTCATAGGGTATCTGTATCGGATTAATATCCGGTTGATGAAATTTTGTCATAGCTTAACCTAAATAAGTGTTCTCATCCGTATATACTATGCCGTATGCGTCCGGAGATTCCTGCTCGGGAGCATTGTACATGACCGAAGTCCCATTCTTCAAATCTTCCACAATACCGCATACCTGCTTGTACTCATTGTACAAAGGCTCACTGATGTTGGAAGAAATACCGGCAAAATAAAATGAAGTAAGAACTACAACAATGTAGTATAAGGTCGGATCGAAATCTTCCGAATCCCTCTGCGCCTTAAGAGCATTGTCTATATCCCATTTACCTTGTAACTCACGCTTTAAATAACCTACCGCATTCAAATAGGCATTGTCTAAAGCATTCGGATTCATAGCCTTCGTATTCTTTATCGTTATGGGCTGAATCCACGTCTGAATGTCCGTCTCTGTTATAAACATGGCTTAAACTTTAATTAATTGTCCGTCAACAACACAATATATGTCAGATATCTTCTTATCCGAAGAATGAGTTATCTTATACCTGTTTATTAAAGATGTACCCTTGGCTACAGCATCCGGAATATCATCCTTTTCAATAGAGCTGTATGAAAAATTAATGAACTGATCTACAGCTAAATCCCCCATTTCCGTGTCCCTCATCTCTTCATTAAAGAAAAAACGATGATTCCTGAACATGGGCTCTAACGTAGACTCAATATTCAAAAACTTGTTGCCATTGTTCCTGTTGTCTTTCTCTATAGGGAAAATAACCCCCTTCTCCTCCTCAAATGCCGTTATCGTATCTTCAAAATCAAAAGGTATCTGCTTGTTCTCTATAACTATGTCAGGCGGATAAGGAGGCATCATGTACAAATCATATAACCCCTCCAACATCTCATATGTGCTCCCCTGTATCGCATGTACGCCTATCAACCATACACTGTTATTCGTTATCCCTAACAATACTACCGCCTTGTAATCATTCTTCGCAGTTTCCTTAGCGGAAGGGTCTATGTATATCAACAACTTCCTGAAACTCTCCCATGAAGGGAGAGTTCCCCACGGAATACACGTAAATATCTCTCCCTCACTCTCATCATAATAATCCCCCTCCAAAAACCGCTTCCTGTCTGTCCTCGAAGCATTAGCTAACGTAGCCCTGTATTCAGACGATATGTTCCCCTCATTATCTCCTATGTTGAACTTCATTATATAAAACCTGTCCGTTATCTCCTTAGGCAACTTCTTATTCGTCCCTATCTCCTCATGCCTGAAAAACCGCTTGTAATTCCAATGACTCTTTAACGAAGGATTCAACGCAAACAACATATAATTGGGAAAATTATCCGTCAATAACTGACATAACCTCGAATATAACTTACTTATCGGCTGCCATGTCAACTCACTTATCTCATCCGCAAATATATGACCCCACTCCGTAGATAAGATCGTATCATACTTGCTCCCACTGTCCTTTCCCCCATGCCCTAACATGCTGAAAAACTTTATGTAATGTCCATTGTAAAAAACCAAACTCTGCTTGTTCCCTATATACCTGCAAAACTTCGCCCCATTTACTCGCAACATTTCAATACTGCTTATCCCGTTATGCTTCGCTATCGCTCCTAATACCGCCGGTACTGTCTGACTCAACATCCCATCCAATAAACTCTGAAACGTCTTCCGCAATACCAAACAATTCGCCCCATAAACTATACACTGTACTATCAAAAAATATACTATCACAAACGTCTTTCCACTCCTCGAAGCCCCATAAAATAAAAATTCCCTATAACGCCTCGACATCAACATGTTATACATCTGTACCTGCTTCGGCTTTAACGGTATGTTAAGATCTATCCTCATCTCTCTATCTTTATGTCTATCCCATCTACTTCTATTTCTCCATCTTCTCCCGACTTCTCCTCCTTGCTTATTATGCCTACCCCCATTTTATTTACCGTATCACTCGAATTCTTATATAACGTAACTATCTTGTTATATACATCCAACTTCTTACTGATCCTCTGTATCTCCTTCTCATTGTCACTCAATATCAACAGCTTCGTTAACCTGTTTACCTCTTCATACAAATTCAAACATTGCAACATACTCGCACTCTTACCAAACTTGTTGTAGAAATCTCGCTTCTCTTCTTCACTGATCTCTATCTTCGGTAAGTCAGGCAAACTTCGTAACTGTAACTCCCGCTCTTCTGCCTTCTGCTTTAATAATACCTCTTGTGCACTCATACCCACAAATATAACTATTTTTTTTTATCTTACAATAGCGGAGGGAGATTAGTAAGCCCAACACCCCCACCCCTGTTTACCCCGAAAATTAATTCATCAAACAAACATCCTCGCTCGCTTCGCTCGCTCGTCCAATTTTGCGCTCAATCGCAAGTTCTTTCGCCTTCCTCGCATCAAAGTTTTCCCAACGCCCTATCAACGTTTTCTCAGAGCTTCAAAAAAAACTTTGCAAACGTTTTCTCAAAGTTTTCTCAACCCCTCAACAAATTAACAGAGTTAAGTTAATCGCTATCTCATTTAACAATTATCCTCTATGCACTTAATCGTACGTTACCGCTATTATTTCATTAAAATGAAATAATAGCTATAGCGTATATATATATTATATATATAGGGTGTCATTGCACCTTACGCCAGCAATAAGATAGCGGTGCAGAATTCTAATCAAAAAGTTAAAAAAAAAAAGAGAGAGAGAGATTTTATTGAATACTCCAGAAAGGACAGCTACGTTAATAAGTTGGAGGTCTCAAAAGTTAACAGATGTTGCGCAATAAATATAGTGCATACTGATACGCAATAAGTTACGGAAACCTTAAGTTAAAATATAGTTAAATGCGTAATAATATTAGTATATAACAGATGAATAAAGTACATTTGTATATACAAAAAAAGGAACAAAACTAAAACGTACAATATAGATATAGAGCGGGAAAACAGCTCTATTTGTGGCGCTAAAAAGCAATATAGATATAGAGCGGGAAAACTTTAGCTACACTTTTATTTGGGGCGGATATAAAAGGCTCTTTAACGACTCTACGGAATTAAATAACTACATTTTATACACTTTAAATGAGATAAAAAAATAACTAAAAATTAGGAGGAAACAAAACATGAAAAATTTTAATTTAAATGATGCGAAAGTGTACGTAAGCACTTATAAAAAGTATAACGAAGGGTCTTTAAATGGCGGATGGCTTAACCTTTCTGATTATTCCGATAAAGAGGGATTTTATGAAGCCTGCCGGGAGCTTCACAAGGATGAAGAAGATGCAGAGTATATATTTCAGGACTGGGAGAACGTGCCGGCAAACCTAATCGGCGAAAGCTGGATTTCCGAGAACTTCTTCACCTTGCGGGATGCGGTGGAAAAGTTGGGCGAAACCGAACAGGAAGCCTTTTTCGTGTGGTGCAACTACAAAAGCCATGATTTGAGCGAGGAAGATGCGGAAGACCTTGTACGGGACTTTCAGGACGAATATCAGGGACAATATGACGATGAAGAAGATTTTGCCTACCAAATCGTGGAAGAATGTTACGACCTGCCGGAGTTAGCAAAGACCTATTTCGATTATGAAAAGTTTGCCCGTGATTTGTTCATGTGCGACTACTGGTTTGATGACGGGTTTGTATTTCAAAGGTAAAAATATGGCTTATTTATGTGTAAATAAAAATGGTGAAGAATTGATTTGCCAGAATTTGCCAAAACGATATGGATATATAAAAAAATACATTAACTCGTGGTATGGCAAAATAGACAATAATGGCAATAGGTATGAAGAGATATTGCAGCAAGATGAAAATTTAGACCATTGGCGAGATCAAGAATATTTAAACATGGGCGAATATTGCATTAATTACGAAATATTGCTCCCACATGGAACAATAGAAAAAATAATAGGTAAAAAAATGAATTGGGAAAATGACCCGGTAGAAATTTAAATAATATAAACAATGGAAAAGAAATTTGAACTTACAGAAGAATTTATAATCAATAATTCAGGAATTAAGCTGTACAGGATAAAAGCATTAAAAGATTTTTCCGATGTTAAAAAGGGTGATTTTGGGGGATACGTTCAGCAAGAGCGTAATTTGTCGCAATTCGGTAATGCGTGGGTCTGCGGAAATGTGCAGGTTTACGGCAATGCGCAGGTTTACGGTGATGCGCAGGTTTACGGCAATGCGTGGGTTTACGGTGATGCCCGAGTTTACGGAAATGCGCAGGTTTACGGAAATGCCCGAGTTTACGGAAATGCGCAGGTTTACGGAAATGCGCAGGTTTACGGCAATGCGTGGGTTTACGGTGATGCGCAGGTTTACGGAAATGCGAAAGTTTACGACAATGCGAAAGTTTACGACAATGCGAAAGTTTACGACAATGCCCGAGTTTACGGAAATGCGTGGATTTACGGTGATGCGCAGGTTTACGGAAATGCGAAAGTTTACGACAATGCCCGAGTTTACGGAAATGCGCAGGTTTACGGAAATGCGTGGATTTGCGGCAATGCCCGAGTTTACGGAAATGCGCAGGTTTACGGAAATGCTTGGATTTTAGGCGATGCGAAAGTTTTTGAAAAATGCGTAAATATTATTTAATTAAAAAATGACATTATGAAAAAGAATGAGTCGAAATACACAGAAACAAAACAAATAGGTAAAAATACATTCGTATATGTAGAAATAGGGTTAAGATATATAGAAAATAACGGCTATTCTTATTTTTATGCAACTGGAGAAAAATACGACCTTAATGGAGGTATAAAAAATATTTTGGAGTCAGGATGCATTCACGACGAAATCTTAAAATATTTTCCAGAATTTAAGATATTTGTTAATATACATGGAAATAACTCTTATGGAATGCCGACGTACATGATTTCAAATCTAAAATTTTATATAGACAATAACAAAATAGATGCAATTTGTAGAACTCTGCACATATCTAAAGGAATGGCCAAAGAAATAATTTGTTGGGGGGAGGATATAGATTATATAAAATATTTCTTAGAAGAAAATAATATCATTTTTTCACTGCGGCGAAAGGCCAAAAAAGCTATTAAATTATTAGAGAAATTAACGGGTGATGAGTTCGAAAATCCTGACATATTGGGCATTTACGATTACATCCCATTGTGCAAAGATGTAAAATACAGGATAAAAAAAATGCATGAAAAAGGCTATTTTAGTAGGGATAACGTTGCAAAAAGACGAAATGAAAAAATAAGAGAAATCCAACTGCAGAGGTTAGAGAGCGAAAAAAAGAAATTAGAAAGCGAAAAAAAAGAAATAGACAACGAAATACAGGTGCTGCAATATCTATTTGACAGAGGGATAAAAATTGATTGTCACGCATATTTGCGCTCGGTAAATATTTTGGCGATAAACTTATTAAAAAATGGAGACGGCGTAATGACTGAAAAGGAATATAAGGATTTTATAGATAGTGTAGATTATTCAAAATTGCCGAAGAACATAAGTTTTGAATTTAATAAAATATAGAGTTATGAAAATAAATGAGGCGTATATATATCATTTAACTTTTTCTGATTTTGTAGGCGGATCGACAGAAGAAGAAAAAAAAGAAATTTTATCGGGTAATATAAATCTATTTAGATCCGATTTCGATAAAGATTTTGGGCAGGAAACCATCCAAATATGTTATGAATTACATTTCGACAAAAAAGGGAAATGCTATAAGATTAAATATGAAATATATAATCTTTATGGAGATGAAGAGATAGAAATAGAAGACTCAGAGAAGGGGTGTACAGAGATGTTTAAAAAAGAAATTACAGACTTTTTATTGTGTTATTGGTATGAAATATAAAATAATTATTCTTTTATTAATATTCATTTTGGGTATGTATATGGATAAAATATACAACGAAGAAGAATGCAATAATAAAATAGAGGGAATTTACGAGTGTGATATTTACGAGTGATCAATTTAAAAAAATATAATTATGGACATAAAAGAATCCATTTCCAAAAGCACGGAAACACAAGTTAAAAGGCCGACATTAAAACCTTTTGAACTACTTAAAAAGAGCCTTACAAAAGGCTCTTATAAAGATAGATTTATCGACATATTAGGTGAAAAAAAAGGTATAGCAATGTGCCAAAACATAATATTAACCGCTTACTCAAGCGCGGAACTACAAAAGGTCGATCCGCTTAGTATAATTTATTCGTCGCTCTGTGCGGCGGTGACTGATTTGTCTCTTGATAAATCATGTGGTCAATCAGCGATAATACCGTACAAAGGGCAGTGCCAGTTTCAAATAATGAAAAATGGGTACATAGAATTGGCCTTAAGATCAAATTTGCTTCAGACAATAAACGAGACAAGAATATACGAGGGTGAAATAGAAGTAAATAAATTTACAGGAGATGTAACGTTTTTAAAACAACTGAACGACGGGGTTTATGCCGGAAACCTTGCTTTCATAAGATACAAAACAGGCTTCGAGAAGTTTAAGTACATGTCAAAAGAGGAAATTATAGAACATGCGAAAAAATATTCGCAGTCTTTCAGAGCTAAAAGGGGGCTGTGGGTGGATGATTTTAATGTGATGGCAAAAAAAACGGTATTAAAATTATTGTTGAAGGAATTTGCAGCAAAAGCCGACATGAGAGACGCTGTTTCTCCCCTGGAATTAGGATTGAAGTACGACCAATGTACACCTATAAATGAAGAATTAACGCAAGTAGAATATTTAGACAATAATTTGTTATGATAAAAAAAATAGTTTTTAAAAATAGGGAAGAATGGCTAAAACACAAAAACGAGTCATTTAAATTAAGTTCATCGAATATCGGGATAATTTTAGGATATAGTGAATACATGACACCTTTCCAATATTGGGATAAGATAAAAAAAGGAGAAATAACAGAAAATACAAATACAATAAGAGGAAATTTGTTTGAAAATTCTATCGCCGAATATTTCGAGAATGTGAGCACGGAAAGAGTTGTGAAGAATACGCAAAAATACTTCGTTTTAAGGCGTGATGATCTCCCCGGGTATATAGAAGTATCACCCGATAGGGAATTATTCAAGAGAGAGCGCAAAAATAGGGTTATCCTTGAAATAAAAGACACAAAGAGGCATATAGACATTTACAACGATGATGAATTACCCAAAGAGTGGTATTGCCAAATTCAATTTCAAATGTATGTCGGAGGATATGATACGGCCGTTTTGTGCGTTTATGATGGGAATAAAACGATACAATACCGGTACTTTAATTTGGACAATGATTTCGCCGAGGATATTATAAAAAGGGGAATAGAATGGACAGAAAAGTATATTTTCGGGGATGATGTCCCGGAATCCGAGAATTTAGAAGACGTACAAATGAAATGTATGCACCCGGATAAGGGGTCTTGTAGTGATGCTGAAGACTCTTTCCGAAATGTGATAGAAAGATACAACGAGTTAATTAAGAGCAAAAAAGAAATAGAAAAAGAGATTGAAGAATATAAAAACATGGTAGCCGTTAAAATAGGCGAAAATGAACGGTTAAATATCGGGGGAATAGAGTGTGCGACATTTAAAACTGAAAAAAGGTCGTTTTTCGATAAGGATAAATTTTCAAAAGATCATCCGGATGAATATAAGAAATATGTTATCGATAAGGAAATGAGAGTATTAAGAGTAAAAAAAATATCATCATGGGAGGATTAATTATTTTATTGGGAGTTGTGATTATTGGTTACGCTTTCCTTCTCGCCATATTTGTGATAATATGCCCGTATTTAAGTTATAAAGCATTTTCTTTCTTTGTGAAGAAATGCAATTTGATAATGATACCGGCAATATTATTAAGCGTAACTATTTATGAAAGAAACGATTTACACAAAATATTGGATTATTCAAATAAATATATAGACGATGAAAAAGAACGTTACAAAAAAGAAAGAAAAGGAGAATAAAAAGGCTGAGGTAATCCGTTGTACTGAATGTGAAAATCATTATGGAGAAGTGAATAATTATATGGTATTCTGCAAGAAGTTTGGTTTTAACAGATCTACAGCCTTAAGAACTTGCCCGGACTTTGTAAAACTTAAAAAATAAAAATTATATGCTTACGTATTTGATAATTAGAAATTAAATTGCATCTTTGCAATTGTTGACTACCACCAGCAGAAAAATATTTGGGTTAACCCTTAACTATCGGGATGTTTTATGTGTGGTAGCGTAAAATGTCCCGATAGTTTTTTATAATATTTCCCTTATATATACTTACCTATGAACTATATACAATTAATAAACCTTTTTTGGCAAACACGACGTGAAGTGCGAATAACCAGTGTGGAGGCCGACCTCTACTTCTTCCTTTTGCAAGAAAGCAATAATCGGAACTGGGAGAATCCCTTTGAGTGTCCCAACGGGTTAATCTGCGTCACTATCGGCGTCACAGAAAAGACTATGATTGAAGCACGCAACAGATTACAGCAAAAAGGTCTAATAAAATTTGATCCCGGTAAACGTAAAACGAAGTCACCTGTTTACACAATTTTAAACTGTAATATTTACAGTAAAAAGGTAAGTAAAAAGGTAAGTAAAAAGGTAAGTAAAAAGGTAAGTAAAA
>ENA-ORTH01000890-ORTH01000890.1-human-gut-metagenome-genome-assembly--contig:-NODE-890-length-34319-cov-4.047776_pt1 | contig 34319 bp, 29 predicted proteins | sample MGYA00241914_ERZ509192 | MGnify/ENA primary metagenome ERZ509192 (study PRJEB26280, sample SAMEA2338826) | human gut metagenome | biome: human gut; feature: human-associated habitat; material: faeces... | reverse complement strand
TTGAAGATTTCGCCCGCCGCTCTGCGCACCCTCCGGGTGGCCAAACGGGCGGTGGACGCCCGCCAAAAAGAGGATGTGCATTTCAGCATCTCTGTCGACGTGACGGTGGCGGAGGAAGAAGCCGCCGTGGTCAGCCGGGCGGGCAGCAGCCGCGTTAGCGTCGTGCGGCCGCTTATCTACGCGCCCTCCCGGTTCCCTCGGGCGGCCGATCCGCGCCCTGTGGTGGTGGGCAGCGGGCCGGCGGGCCTGTTCGCCGCCCTGACCCTGGCGCGGGCGGGGCTGCGCCCCCTGCTGCTGGAGCGGGGCCGAGACGTGGACGCCCGGCAGCGGGACGTGGAGCGATTTCGCGCCACAGGCGTATTGGACACCGCTTCCAACGTCCAGTTCGGCGAAGGGGGCGCGGGCACCTTTTCGGACGGCAAGCTAAGCACCGGCATCAAGGATATCCGCTGCCGGTTCGTGCTGGAGGAGCTGGCCCGGGCGGGGGATCCCGCCGCCGATCCCGATGATATCCTCTGGCAGGCCAAGCCTCACATCGGCACCGATCGCCTGCGCCGCACCGTCAAGGGCCTGCGGCAGGAGATTGAGCGCCTGGGCGGCACGGTTCACTTCGGCTGGCAGGCGGTGGATCTGCATATCGAGGCCGGAGCGCTGCGGGGCATCGCGGTCAATACGCCGGATGGGCGGAAGGAGCTCGACTGCGATCGCCTGATCCTGGCCATCGGTCACAGCGCCCGGGACACGCTGGAGATGCTCTGCCGGCGGGGCGTGCCGATGGAGCAGAAGCCCTTTGCCGTGGGGGTGCGCATTGAGCATCCCCGCGCCCTTATCGATCGCAGCCAATACGGCCGTTTCGCCGGGCATCCGGCCCTGGGCGCGGCGGATTACAAGCTGTCCTGCCGGCCTTTGGGCGGGCGGGGCGTCTATACCTTCTGCATGTGCCCCGGCGGGGTGGTGATGGCCGCCGCCTCCGAAGAGGGCGGCCTGGTGGTCAACGGCATGAGCGAGCACGCCCGCGACGCCGTCAACTCCAACAGCGCGCTGCTGGTCGGGGTGGGGCCGGAGGACTTCGGATCGGCCCATCCCCTGGCGGGCGCGGCCTTTCAGCGGAAGATCGAGCAGGCGGCCTTTGCGCTGGGCGGCGGAGGCTACCGCGCCCCCATTCAGCTGGTGGGGGATTTTCTGCGCGATCAAAAGTCGGCGTCTCTCGGCGAGGTGGAACCCAGCTACCGCCCGGGCGTGACCTTCGCGGATTTGCGGGACTGCCTGCCGGCTCCGGTAGCGCTCTCCCTCAAAGCGGCCCTGCCGGCTTTCGGGCGGCAGCTGGCGGGCTTCGACCGGCCGGACGCGGTGTTGACCGGTGTGGAATCCCGCTCCTCCTCGCCGGTGCGGCTGCTGCGGGACGACAGCGGCCAGTCGGCGGTGCACGGCCTGTTCCCCTGCGGGGAAGGCGCGGGCTATGCGGGCGGCATCGTGTCCGCCGCGGTGGACGGCGTGAGGGCGGCGGAGCAGGTGATGCGCAGCCTGCTGAGCGGGGAATTGCCAAATCCTTGCGGTTGAACCGGCCGTTCTTCCTGTTGTAGAATAGAAGGAAAGACGCATTCGACAGGAGGCATCATGGAAAATTACGGGCTGGTACTGGCGGGCGGCGGCTGCAAGGGCGTGTATCAAATCGGCGTGTGGCGGGCGCTGCGGGAGATGGGCGTGTCCATCACGGCGGTGGTCGGCACCTCGGTAGGGGCGATGAACGGCGCGCTGGTGGCGCTGGATCGCTATGACGAGGCGGTGACGCTGTGGCTGGACATGAGCATCGAAAAGGGCTTCGCCCTGCCCGAGCCCCTGCGGGTGCCGGACAATCTGTTCCATGTGAAAAACGCGGACATTGTGGTCAAGGAGCTGTTCCGCAGCCGGGGATTGGACATGTCCCCCCTGCGCCGCCGGTTCGAGGAGCTGGTGACCGAGGACGCGCTGCGGGCTTCCCCGGTGGAATACGGGTTAGTCACCTTTGAGGTGACTAGGCGGCAGGGGCGGCACCTCTACCGCGACCAGATTCCCAAGGGCCAGCTCATCGACTACATCATGGCTTCCTCGGCCTATCCGGGGATTCAGCGCCCCGCCATCGGCGGCAAAACCTTCCTGGACGGCGGTCTCATCGACAACTTGCCGGTCAAGATGCTGCTGCGCCGCCATCCCGATCACGTCGTGGTGGTGGACATCGGGGACACCGGTCTGCCGAGAGGCCTGCCGTCGGATTTGGATTTGATCTACATCAAGCCGGCGCAGCGGCTGGGTACGGCCTTCGCATACCAGCCGGGAGACGCCGCCAAGAAGATGAAGCTGGGCTGGTTCGACGGCCGCAAGGCCTTCGGCCGGCTGGCCGGGGAATGGCTGTATTTTCTTCCGGACGAGTACCGGCGGCTGCGGGACAATCTGGGGGAGGAGACGGTGAAGGGTCTGGAAATCGCCGCCCGTCTCTACGGCTTGGAGCAGCTGGAGGAACGGCTGGCCCTGCCCTTTGCGCGAGAACTGCTGGAACGGGATCAAGCGGCGGCTCTCCGCCTCCGGGACCAGGCCGGGCGGACGGACTTCCCCTTTCTTCTCTCCCAGCCCGCAGAGCTGCAGCTTCAGGTCATCCGCCGGCAGGCCGATGAGGGCCATCTGCGGTTCCGCCCCCTGGCGCAGCGGCTGTTTCCGGATACGCTCCGGGCCGCCGACGCGCTGGCCCGCCTGCGGCGGTATATGGAAGGGGAGGATTAGCTTGAAGGAGGAGAAAACGCCCGATAACGCGTCGGCCGCGGGCCATGCCTGCCCCTGCAAACGGACGAAATGCCCCCGCCTCGGAAACTGCGGGGCATGCCGGGCCCATCACGAAGGAAAAAAGCACCCGTCCGCCTGCGACCGCGTGTCTAAACAGCCCCGGACATAAAAAAGCCGCCCTTCCATTTCGGAAAAGGGCGGTTTTCTCTTTTATTCTTCCTCGTCGTGCCGGTATTTTTCTCGGGTGGCCAGGCCGCCGCGGATATGCCGCTGCGCTTTATTGATGTCCAGCACGCTGCGCACCCGCACATAAAGTTGGGGATTAACCACCCGCAGGCGGTCGGAAACGTCCTTATGTACCGTACTTTTGCTTATATGAAACTTCTTGGCGGCGGCGCGCACCGTCGCGTTATTTTCAATAATGTATTCGCCCAACTCGATGGCTCTACCTTCAACGGCTCCCTTCACACTATCACCTCATCCGAAAATCATAGTAGATAGTATGCGGGAAAACGGGGCAATATGCCGACCCGAAAACCGAATTCCTCTCAGGCGTCTATTTTTCGCCTTCCGGCGACGGGAGCGTCCCCTCCCGCACGGCGGCCCGGTACCGGCGGGGGGACATCTGCGTCTCCCGACGGAACAGCCGCGAGAAATAGTTATAATCGGCGATCCCCACCTGGGCAGCCACCTCCGCCACCGGCAGATCGGTCCCGGCCAGCAGCCGCTTGGCCTGGGTCAGCCGCCCCTCTAGCGCCAGCGCTCCCACGGTTTTGCCGCTGTTCTCCCGGGCTGTGCGGCAGAGAGTGGCCACGCTGACCGACAGCGCGCCGGCCATATCCTGCAACGTGAACGGCGCGGCCAGATGCTGGGCAATATACGACTGCATCCCTTCCCACAAATCCTGCCGCCCTTTCATCAGCTGCTCGAGCCGGATATAGCCCACGCAGGCCGCCAAAATGTGAGAGGAGGCCTCGATATAGGCGGCAGACATCCGCCGCACCTGATGAAACGCCTGGCGCAGCATGTCCGTATCGGGAAATAAGTCCGCGCACCGGCGGCGGGTGTCCTCCCATTGTCCCGGCAAATCCTCGTCGTACAGCAGCTGGCCATACATCAGATATCCGGCCGGCCTCCCCCCCTCCTCCTGCAGGGGAACGCAGACCTCCAGCAGACCGGCGTGGCACCGATAGACCACCGGCCGGCCGGTGCGCTTCGCCTCCCGCATACCGTGGTTATCCCATTCCCGGCAGCGCCGAGCGCCCGTTTCACTGCTGCGCAGCCAGCTGCACAAGGCACAATGCGGCTCCGGATAGGCCATCAGCATATGAAAATCGGCGTCGAATACCCCGATGCGCTGTCCCGTCACCGCGTAATAGTCCATGAGAAGACGACGCAGCTTTTCGTTGTTCTCCCCCTGCCATGGCTGTTTCATCCCATTCCTCCCCCAATCATAAAAATACTAAAGCAAATGATAAGATTATACTAATTTCTTTTAGTATTCTACTATAAATCCCGGAATAAATCCAGTATAATTCAGACAGTTGGCAGTATTCCCGCAATCGACATGACAGAAAGGATGGATGAATTTGAAAACCACGGTCAAAATCGGCATTCGGCCCGTCATTGACGGCCGCTGGGGCGGCATCCGCGAAGGGCTGGAGGAGCAGACCATGGGCATGGCCCTGGCCGCCAAGGAGCTTATCGAAAGCCGGCTGCGGCATCCCGACGGCCACAAGGTGGAGTGCGTCATCGCCGACGGTACCATCGGCGGCGGTGAGGAAGCCGCGGCCTGCGCCGAGAAATTCAAGAACAACAACGTTGCGGTGACCCTGAGCGTCACCCCCTGCTGGTGCTACGGCAGCGAGACCATGGATCTCGATCCCCTGACCATCAAGGCGGTCTGGGGCTTCAACGGCACCGAACGGCCCGGCGCGGTGTATCTGGCCGCCGTCATGGCCGCCCACGCCCAGCGCGGCCTGCCGGCCTTCAGCATCTACGGCCACGATGTGCAGGACATGAACGACACCACCATTCCCGCCGATGTGCAGGAGAAAATTCTCCGCTTTGCCAAAGCGGCCGTCGCGGTGGCCTCCATGCGCAACAAAGCCTACGTGGGCATCGGCTCGGTGGCCATGGGTATCGCCGGCTCCTTCCTCAACCCGGACTTGATGCAGAAGTATTTCGGCATCCGCGCCGAGTGGGTGGACATGAGCGAAATCCTCCGCCGCATCGACCTGGGCATCTACGACCACGAGGAATACGAGAAGGCCCTGGCCTGGACCAAGGCCAACTGCAAGCCCGGGGACGACAACAACGAGCGGCCTCATACGCCGGAGCAGAAGGAAGCGGAATGGGAATTCGTCTGCAAGATGACCATCATCTGCCGCGACATTATGAAGGGTAACCCCAAGCTCGGCGAAATGGGCTTCCACGAGGAGGCGCTGGGCCGCAACGCCATCGTGGGCGGCTTCCAGGGGCAGCGGCAGTGGACCGACTACAAGCCTAACGGCGACTTCATGGAGGCTATCCTCAACTCCAGCTTCGACTGGAACGGCATCCGGGAGGCCATGACCTTTGCCACCGAAAACGACACCCTCAACGGCATGGCCATGCTGTTCCTCCATCTGCTGACCAACCAGGCCACCGTGTTCTCTGACGTGCGTACCTACTGGAGCCCCGAGGCCGTCAAGCGGGTCACCGGCTGGACGCCGGTAAACGGCGCGGAAAACGGCTTCATGCATCTCATCAACTCGGGCGCGTCGGCCCTGGACGGCTCTGGCCGGGAAACGGGCGCCGACGGCAAGGCGGCCATGAAGCCCTTCTGGGACATCACCGAGGCGGACGCGAACGCCTGCCTGGAGGCTACCCGCTGGGCGGCGGCCAATCTGGGCTACTTCCGGGGCGGCGGGTTCTCCTCCCAGTTCAGCACCACCGGCGCCATGCCGGTAACCATGGCCCGCCTGAACATGGTGGAAGGCATCGGCCCGGTGCTGCAAATCGCCGAAGGCTATACCGTCGACCTGCCCGACGAAGTGAACAAGACGCTGCTGGATCGGACGGATCCCACCTGGCCCTCCACCTGGTTCGCTCCCATTCTCACTGGAAAGGGCGCGTTCACCGACGTGTATGCCGTCATGGCCAACTGGGGCGCCAACCATGGGGCCTGGACCTACGGCCACGTGGGCGCGGATCTTATCACCATGGCCAGCATGATGCGTATCCCGGTCTCCATGCACAACGTGCCAGAGGAGAAAATTTACCGGCCCCACAGCTGGACGGCCTTCGGCACCATGGACAAGGAGGGCGCCGATTATCGCGCCTGCGCGGCCTACGGCCCGCTGTACCGCTGACGGACAGGGAGGAAAGCGTTATGCTTAAGGGTATTCCCTCTCTCCTGTCCCCCGAGCTGCTGAAAATCCTGATGGAGATGGGGCACGGGGATGAAATCGTCATCGGCGACGGCAATTTTCCGGCCGCCTCCTGCGCGCAGCGGCTGGTGCGCTGCGACGGCCACGGCGTCCCGGAGGTGCTGGAGGCGATTTTGCAGCTGATGCCGCTGGACGCCTATGTGGAACAGCCGCTGGCCCTGATGGATCTCTCCGGCGTGGACACGGAAATTCCGCCGATCTGGCAGGTATACGCCGACACGGCCGCCCGGTACGAACCGGATCACCATGCCTTCGAAAAAATGGAACGGTTCGCTTTCTATGAACGGGCCAAAAAGGCCTATGCCATTGTGGCGACCGGCGAAAGCGCCATTTACGCCAACATCATCCTGAAAAAGGGCGTCGTGAAATAAGGCAAAAAGGAAGCAGGCACCGAGGTGTCTGCTTCCTTTTTGTATATCTAAGAGGCGGCCCGCAGGCCGGCTTTTATCTCATTTTGCTGATGTTCCTCGTAGGTGTCGGCGTAATAGTAGACGCCGGTTTTCTTGTCGGAGCAGAAAAACAGGTAGCTGGCCTCCGTGGGAGACAGGGCTGCCTGGATAGCGTTCATGCCGGGATTGCAGATGGGGGTGGCGGGCAGCCCCGTGCATTTATAGGTATTGTTGTTATTGCGGAAAGCGTCCCATTTGTTCGGATCCGTAAAGCCCTTGACCGCCCCCTCCAGATAGGTGATGGTGGAATCCAGCTCCAGTTTCCAATTTTTCTGCATACGATTATGGATCACGGCGGAGATGTTGTTCATTTCCGCAGGCTTCGCCCCCTCCTTCTCAATCAGGGACGCGATGATCACAATTTGATCCATGGTCAGGCCCATGGCCTTGGCCTTATTCTGGATAGCCGCCGTATATTTTTCCTTGCTGCCCCGCAGCATCCGGCCGATGGCGTCCTCCGGCTTGTCGTTTTTATAGAACTCATAGGTGCTGGGGAACAAGTATCCCTCCAGCTTGTAGCAGCGGTTGGGATCCGAGGGGATTTGCGCCACCAGAGGGTAATCCTTGGCGAAATTATAGGTTTCCGCCGTTTTCAACAGATCATTGAATGAAGCCACTCCCTTGCTTTCCAGAAGCAAAAAGGTCTTGGCCAGGGTGTAGCCCTCCGGAATGGTGACCTTTATAGTCCGCGGCTCGGTAGTGGTAGCGGCCGTTGTGGTGGCGGCAGTCGTCGGCTTCAGAGGCGTTTTCGTCCGGCTGGCGGTCGGTTCCTGACGCGCGGCGGTCGTCGTCTCGGGTGCGGTCCCGGTCGTCGATGCCGTTGTGACGGCGGAGCCGGTTCCGCTGGCGGCGGGCGCCGCCGAGGAGGCGGGCGTGTCATCCTTGGGCCGGCAGGCAGACAGGGACAAAACAAGCAGGGCCGAAAGGCCCGCGCAAACGCGTTTTATCATTGAGGAATCCTCCTTTGGTAAGGGATGAAGCAATCTAACTAGTATGCTTCCCATTATACGCAGAATCCTGCAAAATGCAAGGCGCTTTTGTGGATCTGTTCATTTAGAACCGGATTCTTAAGAATTCAATTGGAAATCCTTACAAAAACAAGCGGAACCGGTTAGCCGGCCCCGCTTGTTATCTCAGCTGTTGCGATCCACCTTTTTGAAGGTTTTCAGGTTGCCCGCCTTGCCGTGGCGTTCGATGAGGATGGCTTCCAACTCCTCCGGCGTGATGCCCTGAAGGGCCATCAGCACCAGCACGTGGTAGGTGAGATCGCAGATTTCCCCGGCGGTTTCGTCGTTGCGGCCGTTTTTCGCCGCAATCAGGGTTTCAGCGCACTCCTCCCCCACTTTTTTCAGAATTTTATCGATCCCCTGGTCAAACAAATACCGGGTATAGGAGTTCTCCGACGGATTATCCCGCCGGTTGAGAATGGTGGCGTATACATCGCGGATACAGTCGCTCATAACGGTTCGGCTCCTTTACAGTAACGAATTGAAAAAGCAGGAATGGGCGCCGGTGTGACAGGCCGCCCCCGTTTGCTCCACCTTCACCAGCAGGGTGTCGTCGTCGCAGTCTCCGGCCAGGGCCACCACCCGCTGCACATGGCCGCTGGTGGCCCCTTTGTTCCAATATTCCCGGCGGGATCGGCTCCAGAACCAGGTGGTGCCCGTCTCGATGGTGCGGGCCAAAGCGCCTTGGTTCATATACGCCAGCATCAGGACATCGCCAGTGGCCGCCTCCTGCACCACGCAGGGGATAAGGAGAGCCTTCGTAAAAAACCGTTCCAGCCCCATCCGATCCGTCGGAACCGCCCCCTCCCGGACGGCGGCGGCCAGATCCAAGGTGCCGCTGTACAGGGATTTGCCGCAGATGGCGCCGTACAGGCCCATGGCCTTCAGGGCGGTGATATCGGCCAGCTCCCGCATCCCGCCCGAGGCGACGACATTACAGGCCACCGCCCGGCTCAGCGTTTCCAGCTGTTCGAGATTCGGCCCCGCCAGGGTGCCGTCCTTGGAGATGTCGGTGAAGATCAGGGTGCGCACCCCCATGTCCTCCATCCGGCGGGCCAACTCAATATAGGGTACCTTGGAAACCTCCAGCCACCCCTCGGTGGCCACCATGCCGTTCACCGCGTCGATCCCCACGGCCACCTTGTCTCCGAAGGCGGAGACGGCCTGCCGCACCAGATCGGGATTTTTCAGAGCGGCGGAGCCCAGAATGCAGCGGGAGATGCCGGCGGCAAAATATTCCTCGAGGGTGGCCATATCCCGGATCCCGCCGCCCAGCTCCACCTTGAGGCCGCTGTCCCTCGCCACGGCTTTGAAAATATCGGCGTTGGTTTTCACGCCGGTTTTGGCGCCGTCCAGATCCACCATATGGATCCACTCCGCCCCGGCCTGCCGGAAGGCTTGCGCGGTGGCCAGGGGATCCTCCGCCACCCGGTGGGCGGTGGCAAAATCCCCCTTCACCAGCCGCACACATTGGCGGTTCTGTATGTCGATAGCGGGGAAAATCAGCATAGTGGTGACCAGTCCTTTCTCACAGTAGCCGGGGCCGCCTTTTTAATCGATGCTGCCCTTGGTGGACAAGGTGCCTTCCTTGGGGGCCACAGCCAGCCGGAGGGCGTGGGCCGCCGCCTTGAACAGGGCCTCGATGATGTGATGGGAGTTGGCGCCGTATTCACAGCGCAGATGGAGGGTCAGCCCCGCATTCTGGGCGAAGGCGCGGAAAAATTCCGGCGTCAGGCAGGCGTCGAACTCCCCCACCCGCTCCTGCGGAAAGACCGCGTCGCACACCAGGAAGGGGCGGCCGCTGACATCCACGGCCGCGAAGGCCAGGCTCTCGTCCATGGGGACGAAAAAGCTGCCGAAGCGGGCGATGCCGCTTTTGCCGCCCAGGGCTTCCGCCATGGCGCGGCCGAGCACGATGCCGGTATCCTCCGCTGTGTGGTGGCCGTCCACATACAAATCGCCCACCGCCTGGAGCTTCAGCCCGAAGCCCCCGTGCACCGCGAAGGCCTCCAGCATATGATCAAAAAATCCGATGCCGGTGGAAACCTCCACGTCGCCGCCGTCCAGACAGATCGCTGCCTGAATGGTGGTCTCCTTGGTTAGCCGTTCCGCTTTTCCCGTGCGCATACCGCCGCGCCCCTTTCCGCCCAGAATATAATTCCGTTTTGTATAATCTTCTTTATATTATACATTTCGACAAATAATTATCCCATGCGCCACAATACGATACGTATATTCGACAAACACTATGTCTATTTGTATTCTGCCAAAGCATCGGGATGCCGCAGCAGGAAGTTCAGGACGGCCAGCACCTCCTGGTTTTCGGCCTGGGTACCGGCGGTAATCCGCAGATGCTCCTCCCCGAACCGGCGGACAATGATCCCTCGGTCGGCCAGCCCGGCGAACAGGGCCCGGGCTTCCGGCACCTGCAGATACGCGAAGTTGGTGCAGCTGTCGAACACCCGCAGCAGGCCGTCGGCCTCCAGCGCTTTCAGGCCGGTCACCAGCATGTCCCGGGAGGCCAGCAGCAGCTCCCGGTAAACCTCATGATAGGCCGGGTTCTCCAGCACGACGGCGGCCATGGCCTGGCTGACGGCGTTGACGTTGTACGGGGATTTGGCCGCGCGGATGATGCCGGTCAGCGTGGGGTTCGCCACCGCGAAGCCCACCCGCAGGGCCGCCATCCCCAGGGCCTTGGAGCAGGTGCGCAGGAGTATCAGGTTGTCGTACGCCTCCACTTCCCCCAGCATCGACTGATCCCAGAAATCCATATAGGCCTCGTCCAGCACCACCAGGGCATCGGTCTCCCGCAGGATCCGGCGCACGCCGTCCCGGGGCAGGCCCACCGAGGTGGGATTGCAGGGGTTGGAGAAAATCAGCAGCCGCACCCCTTCCCGCCGGATGGTGTCGATGACCGCCGGCACGTCCACCGTCATATCCGGTTTCTTGGGCAGGGTGATGCAGGGGGTTTCGGTGATGGAGGTATAAAAGGCGTACATGGAGAAGTCCGGTGACAAGGTCAGCACCTTTTCCCCCTTCTGCAGGAAGGTGGACAGGATGATGGAAATCAGTTCGTCGGAGCCGTTCCCCGCCGTGACCAGCGCAGGCTTCACCTGATAGCGGGCGGCGAAGGCCTCGCACAGGCGGGTGGCCAGGGGATCGGGATAACGATTGAGCGCCGTTTCGGCGGCCGCCTGGGCCATTTTCTCCCGGTCGGCGTCGGTGGGCAGCAGGAAGGACTCATTGGCGTCCAGGCGGACGCGGTATTCCCCCTCGACGGGATCGTAGGGCGTGAGCGCCTCCGTTTTCGGCGCCAGTGTATAAGCCATGGCGGTTTCCCCCTTATTCAAAGCGCACGTCGATGGAGTGGGCGTGGGCGTCCAGTCCCTCGGCCCGCGCAATGGCGGTGATGTCCTCCCGGGCCGCGGTCAGGGCGGCCTGGTTGTAATAAATAAAGCTGGATTTCTTGAGGAAGCTGTCCACCGACAGGGGCGAGAAGAACCGGGCGGTGCCGCTGGTGGGCAGCACGTGGTTGGGCCCGGCGAAATAATCGCCCAGCGGTTCGGGGGAATATTTACCCAGGAATACGGAACCGGCGTTGTCCAGCCGTCCCACGTATTCCATGGGATTGTCGCACATCACTTCCAGGTGCTCGGGGGCCAGCCGGTTGGCGAACGCCACCGCCTCGTCCATGTCCCGGCAGACGATAACCGCACCGTAGGTTTCCAGGGAGGCGCGGATGATGTCCTGCCGGGAAAGGGCGGCGATTTGCTTGTCCAGCTCCTCCAGCGTCCGGCGGGCAATCGCCTCCGACGGGGTGAGCAGGATGGCGGAGGCCAGGCGGTCATGCTCCGCCTGGGACATGAGATCCGCCGCCAGATAGGCCGGCTCGGCGGTGTCGTCGGCCAGCACCAGGATTTCACTGGGCCCGGCGATCATGTCGATGTCCACCTGCCCGTACGTCAAGCGCTTGGCCGTGGCCACGAAGATGTTGCCCGGCCCCACGATTTTGTCCACCTTCGGGATGGTTTCGGTGCCGTAGGCCAAGGCGGCCACCGCCTGGGCGCCGCCGCACAGATAAACCGCGTCCACCCCCGCGATGTACGCGGCGGCCATGACGTCGGCATTAAAAGCCCCGTTTTTGGGCGGCGGGGTGACCATGACGATTTCCTCCACCCCGGCGATCCGGGCGGGGATGGCGTTCATCAGCACCGAGGAGGGGTACGCCGCCGTGCCGCCGGGCACGTAAACGCCCACCCGGGAGAGTCCCCGGATCCGCTGGCCCAGAATGGTGCCGTCCTCTTTGGTGGTCAGCCAGCTCTGCTGCACCTGCCGCTGATGAAAATCCCGAATATTGTCCGCCGCTCTTTGGAGCGCGGCGTATACCTTCTTCTCACACCCGGCGGCCATTTCGGCCAGCTCCTGCCGGGAAATGCGCCGCAGCGGGGCGTCCACCCCGTCGAACCGGCGGGTATACTCCCGCACGGCGGCGTCCCCGTCCCGCCGGACGGTATCCAGAATCTCGGTAACGGCGGCCGTGACCTGCCGATCCACCTCGCCGCTGCGGGCGGCCAGCTGATCCAGCAGAGCGTATTCGGCTTTGCCGTCCGCCTTAACCAGTTGCATACGAATCATGCGCGTGACTCATTCCTTTCATCAAACCGGGAGGTGTAGGCCCTACAAGGGACTCATCGCTTGCCTAGGGCTTTCGCCGCCATATACGCGATAAAGCCGCCGAGGGTACCCGGAAATATCTGCAGCACACTAAACGACAGGAACGCCTGACGGAAGTAATTGACGGGACTGCCGCTCGTGGTCGTGGTAACAACCGCCATCAGGCCGCCGAAGATCGCCAGACCGGCCAGGACGCCCAACCACAGCGCCGCCGCTCCTCCCCGCCACCACGGCGGGACGGCAGCGCGGTTTTTCTGACCCAAAATAAGCAGCCCCGTCTGCAGCACAAACGCCAGTGGAAGGGACAGCGCGAGTTTCACGGAAAACCACGTGGCTCCCACCGCAGCCGCCGCGTAGGGCAGGACGGACAAAAGCGTCAGTCTAAGCGTCCAGAAAAACCGCCTCGGCATGGATACTCTCCTCCGTTCAGCGCAGGCGTTCCTCCATTTTCTCCACCAAATCCTCGATTTCCTTTTTCCGCAGCTTCATGCAGGCCATGTTGACAATGAGGCGGGCGGAGATGGGCATCACGTCCTCCACCACAGCGAGCCCGTTCTCCCGCAGGGTGGAGCCGGTTTCCACAATATCGACAATGCCGTCGGCCAGCCCCAGCAGGGGGGCCAGCTCCACCGATCCTTCGATTTTGATGATGCGTACGTCCATGCCCTTGCGGCCGAAATAGGCGCGGGACACGTTCGGGTATTTGGAGGCCACCGTTTTGGCGGCGTAGCCGGCAAAGAAGTCGCTGTCCTTCGGCGCGGCCAGGGCGAACCGGCAGCGGCCGAAGCCTAAATCGAGAATCTCGTAAAAGCTGCCGCCGCTTTCGGCGATGGTGTCCTTGCCCACCACCCCGAGATCGCAGACGCCGTGCTCGACGTAGGTGATGACGTCCGCCGCCTTGGCGAGCACCACCTCCACGCCCTCCCCCACCGGGAGGATGAGGCGGCGGCCCTTATCCTTGACCACCGAGGTGTCCAAGCCCATACGGTCGAAGAGCGCCACCGTGTCCTTTTCCAGGCGGCCCTTGGTCAGCGCAATGCGCAGTGGTTTCATATATCGTAAGTCCTTTCCGGATGGCATCCGCTAAATTTCGAGGATTTCCACCTCGTCGCCCACGTCATAGACCTGGCCGATATTCCTGGCCCGCGCGTAATCCATCGACTGGGGCAGCTCCTCAAACACGCTGTACTCGCAGAGCATCCCCTGCTCGATCAGCTCGTTGACCTTCTGCAGCGCGTCCACCTCGTGGCCCGGGCGGGCGTGCACCAGGATTTCCGGCGGCATGGGCGGATCCACCTCGCCCCTGTCCAGCATCGCCTTGGTCAGGCAGTCCACGTTGACGCCGAACCCGGTGGCGGGCAGAGGGGAGCCGAACTGCTGCAGCAGGGTGTCGTACCGGCCGCCGGATACCACCGTGTCGCCGCTGCCCTCGATATAGCCCCGGAAAATCACGCCGGTATAATACTCGTTCTCCTGGACCAGACCCAGGTCGATCATCACCTGATCGCCCAGCCCCAGCCGACGCAGCGCCAGGTACAGCCGGGCCAGGCAGGCCAGGGCTTCCTTGGTGTCCTCGTCGTGGCAGAGGGAGGCCGCGGCCCCCAGAACCTCCTCCCCGCCGAACAGCCGGGGCAGGCGGCGCAGCACATCCACCGTCTGGCAGGGGGGCAGCGCGTCCAGCTCGTCGGACAGGCCCGCGTAGTTTTTGCTCTCAATCAGGGTGCGGATGGCGTCCTTCGTCTCCCTGTCCGCCTGCAGCTGCCGCATCAGGGATTGGAAGAACCCCACGTGGCCGATTTCCAGCCGGAACCCCTCCCCTACGCTTTGGCGCAGCGCCTCGGCCGCCAGGGACAGCACCTCGAGATCCGCCCGTTCCCCCGCCGCGCCGATCAGCTCCACCCCGGCCTGAAACATCTGGTCGTAGTGGCCGGACAGGCCGTGATGGAACCGGTACACATCCTGCGCGTAGTACAGCCGGATGGGCAGCCGGGCGTTCTGCATCCGGGTGGCCACCAGCCGGGCAATGGGCATGGTGGAATCCGGCCGCATGACCAGCAGCCGCCCCTTGGCGTCGGCGAACTTGTACATGCTTTCCGCCGGAATGGCCATGGTGTCGGCGTGGAACACGTCGTAAAACTCCATGCCGGGGGTCATAACCTCGGAAAAGCCGCGGCCCACGAAAAGATCCGACAGCATCCCTTCCGCCTCCCGGCGGGCCAGGCTTTCCTCAAAAAGCAAATCCCGGGTACCCTCGGGGGTAATTCGTCTGTTCTGTCTCATAGGCCTACGCCCTTTCGCTTTAGTATGCTAATGTGCTACTATAGTAACACGTTGTATATCCCGCTGTCAATTCCTTTTTTGCGCGCGGCAATTTTCCGTCCGTGCCGTCAAGAAGACGCGCGCGGACGCGAAAATATTAGGCAAACGGCCCATCAGAAGAAGGTCATCTGGCTGGTTTCCGGCAGGCCGTCGATGGCTCCCAGATCCCGCAGGGACTGCACCACCGCCTTGGTAATGCCGCTGCGGGCCTGCAGATCGTCGCAGGAAATAAAGGGGCCTTCCTCCCTCGCGTCCATCAGGCCTTGGGCGGCCGCGCCGCCTAAGCCCTTCACGGCGCTGAAGGGCAGACGGATTTTCCCGTCCTCCATCAGGAATTTGTAGGAATGGGACTTGTACAGGTCCACCGGCAGAAACTCGACGCCCCGCTGCATGGCCTCGTAAATGACGTGAAGCGTTTCCGCCTGGGACTGCTCCTTGGCGGAGGCTTCCTTCCCCCGCATACGAATATCGTCCATCAGCCGCTTAACCGCGGCCTTCCCCCCCGTTACCGGCTCGGCGTCGAAATCTTCGCCCCGGCCGGTGAAGTAGGCCGCGTAATATTCTGCGGGCCTATGCACCTTGTACCAGGCGACCCGCAGGGCCGCGATGATATAGGCGGCGGCGTGGGCCTTGGGGAACATGTATTTGATCTTCATGCAGGAATCCACGTACCACTGGGGCACGCCGTGCTCCTTCATGGCGGCGAAATGCTCCTCGTTCAGCAGCCGGGTGGCGTTGCCCTTCCGAACGATTTCCATGATTTTAAACGCCATTTTCGGCGGCAGGCCCTTGTGCATCAGGTAGGTCATAATGCTGTCCCGGGTACCGATAACGTTGGAGATGGTGCAGGTGCCCGCCTTAATCAGCTCTTGGGCGTTGCCCAGCCACACGTCGGTGCCGTGGGAGAGGCCGGAAATTTGCAGCAGGTCGGCAAAGGTCTTGGGATTACAGTCCAGCAGCATCTGACGCACAAAGGGGGTGCCCATTTCCGGGATGGACAGGGTGCCGGTGTCGCATTCGATGTCCTCCCGAGTAACGCCCAGCGGTTCGGGGGAGGTGAACAGCTTGTACACCTCCGGATCGGACATGTTGACGTCCATGACGCTGATGCCGGTGTATTCCTCCAGATACTTGTAGATGGTGGGGATGACGTGCCCCAGGTTGTCCAGCTTCAGGATGGTATCGTGGATGGAATGGAAGTCGAAGTGGGTGGTGATGATTTCCGAGTTGGGATCGTCGGCCGGGTGCTGCACCGGGCAGAAATCCTCCGCCTCGTAATCGTTGGGCACGACCACCATGCCGCCGGGATGCTGCCCGGTGGTGCGCTTGATGCCGGTGCAGCCGATGGACAGCCGGGTCAGCTCGGCGTTGCCGTAGGTGATCCCCCGCTCCTCCGCGTATTTTTTCACATAGCCGAAGGCCGTCTTGTCCGCCACGGTGGAGATGGTGCCGGCCTTGAACACGTGATCGGTGCCGAACAGGGTCTCGGTGTACCGATGGGCGTAGAACTGGTATTCGCTCGCAAAGTTCAAATCGATATCGGGGGCCTTGTCGCCGTCGAAGCCCAGGAAGGTTTCAAAGGGGATTTCGTGGCCGTCCCGCCCCAGCGGTTCGCCGCAGTTCGGGCAGAGCTTGTCCGGCAAATCGAAGCCGGAGCCCACCGAGCCGTCGGTGAAAAACTCGGAATACTTGCATTTCTTGCACACGTAATGGGGGGCCAGGGGGTTGACCTCCGAAATTCCCGCCATATGCGCGACGAAGGAGGAGCCGACGGAGCCTCGGGAGCCCACCAGATACCCGTTCTCCACCGAGTTGTGCACCAGCTTCTGGGCAATCATGTACAGCACGGCGAACCCGTGCTTGATGATGGAGGTCAGTTCCCTGTCCAGGCGGCTGGCCACGATTTCCGGCACCGGATCGCCGTAAAGCTCCTTGGCCCGGCCCCAGGTGATGTCCTGCAGCTGCTGATCCGCCCCGTCGATGTGAGGCGGGAAGGTTCCCAGGGGGATCGGGCGGATGTTTTCCACCCGGTCGGCAATGGCGTTGGTGTTGGTCACCACCACCTCGTACGCCTTTTCCTTGCCAAGATACTGGAACTCCGCCAGCATCTCGCCGGTGGTGCGCAGGTACAGCGGCGCCTGGTTGTCCGCGTCGGTGAACCCCTGCCCCGCCATGAGAATCCGGCGGTACATCTCGTCCTCCGGATCCATGAAGTGGACGTCGCAGGTGGCGCACACCGGGATGTTCAGCTTCTCGCCCAGGCGGACGATGGTGCGGTTGAACTCCTGCAGCTGCTGCTCATCCTTGGCAATCCCCTCCCGCACCATAAAGGCGTTGTTGCCAAGCGGCTGGATTTCCAGAAAATCGTAGAACCTGGCGATGTCGCACAACTCGCCCCAGGGCTTGCCGTCCAGGATGGCCCGGAACAGTTCCCCCTGTTCGCAGGCGCTGCCGATGATTAAGCCTTCCCGCAGCTCGTTCAGCTTGGTCTTGGTGATGCGGGGCTTGCGGTAGAAATTATGTAGATGGGACCAGGAAATCAAGCGATAGAGGTTTTTCAGCCCCGCCAGGTTCTTGGCCAGAATAATCAGGTGATAGGGCTTGACCTTTTTGAGATCCACGCCGGACAGCAGGGTGTTGATGCCGTCCACCGCCTCGATGCCCTTGGTTTCCTTCATGTCCTTGATCAGGTGGATAAAGATGTCAGCCAGCACCTTGGCATCGTCGCAGGCCCGATGATGGTTGAAGGGCGGCAGCTTGAGATAATTCGCCACCGTGTCCAGCTTATGGTTCTTCAGATGGGGGTACAACGCCCGGCAGATGGGCACCGTGTCGATGGAGGTAAAGGGGTACGGCATGCCGCAGCGGGCGGCCGCCACCTTGATGAACCCGGTGTCGAAGCCGGCGTTATGGGCCACCAGCACCGTCGATTCCCCACAGAAATCGTAGAATCTCTGCAGCCCCTCCTTCTCCCCCGGGGCGTCCTTCACCATCTCGTCGGTGATCCCGGTCAGCTCGGTGATCTTGGCCGGGATGGGCATGCCGGGATTGACGAAGGTGTCGAAGCTGTCCAGCACCTCGCCGTTCTTCATGCGCACCGCGCCGATTTCGGTGATCCGCTCCTTGGCGGCGGACAGGCCGGTGGTCTCGATGTCGAAAACGATGAACTCCCCGTCCAGACTCTCCGCGGCGCTGCCGGAAACCACGGGGATGCTGTCGTTGACGTAATAGGCCTCCACCCCGTAGATGACCTTGATATCCTGGCCCTTCTTTTTGCACTTGGCGGCGGCGTTCATGGCGTCGGGAAAGGCCTGGGCCACCCCGTGGTCGGTGATGGCGATCGCCTTGTGTCCCCAGGAGGCGGCCCGCGCCACCAGATCCCCCGCCTCCGAAACACCGTCCATGGCCGACATCTTGGTGTGCAGGTGCAGCTCGACCCGCTTCTCCGGCTCATTGTCCTGCTTGACGTATTTGGCCACCACGGCGATGGACTTGGGCCGCAGAATGTTGTTCTTGGCGTATTCGTCGTAATCGTATTTGCCGCTCACCAGCACGCAGACCCCGGGCTTGACCGCTTCCAGGGCGGCCAGCTTGTCCTTATCCCGCTTGTTGTCCGCCCAGATGCTGATGGTGATGGAGCTGGTGTTGTCCGTGATGTTGAAGGTGTGCCGGGTCTTGGTGCCGTCCCGGTTGTCCCGGGTTTCGTAGGAAAACACCTCGCCCCAGACGGTCACCCAGCTGCCGTCGGCCTCCAGGGTGTTCAGCGGCGCGGTTTTTTCTCGGATGGGAGGGCCGAACACCATCTGCGCGGTCTCCAGATAAATGGGCAGACCGCTGACCGGCGGGCGGGCGGGGTCCACCGGCTTGCGGGGCCTCGGCGCCTCTCCTTTGGGGGCTGCCGTGGGGGCGGGAACCTCCGCCTGCCGGAACGCTTCCGCCTGGGCCCGGGCGCTGGCCGCCGCTTCCTCCTCCGCCTTGGCCATCATCTGCTGATAATGCTCGTCGGCGGTGTCAACCCCTTCGTCCCCCTCAAACTGCAGCTCCATCCGCCGGGAGAAGAGGGTGCGCAGCATCTCGGCGAGCAGGGCGTCGGTTTTGGTGGCCCGCAGGATGTTGAGGCATCCATGCCTCAGGCTGACGGTCAGGCGATCGCCCTCGATGCGGCACACGGCGTCGTCAAAGGTGCCGTTGACCGCCGCGCTCCGCCGGCGCAGAAAGGCGACGATGGTGGGGAAGCAGGCCACCGACAGGCTGTCCGCCGGGTACCGGGGGGTCAGCTCCACCCCACGCAGCGACAAAACCGCCGAAAGAGCTTTTTCGGCGGCGTCAATTTTCTCGATTTCGATAAACCGGTCGCACACCAGGGTAGCGCTCATGAAGCGGCTCGCGCGGCTGAGCTGCAGGCTCTCCACCTGCGCGCCGGTGAACTCCGCCAGCAGCTGCCGGTCGGTCAGATAGGTTCCGAATATGTTTTCAAACAAAGGGCTTGACATGGTGCGTTCCTAGTCCTTTCCGCAAGCGGCGTATGTCCGTCTATCCCAGCAGCCGGGTGACCGCCAGCAACAGCAGCAGCCCGACGCCGGCCACTCCCAGCGTGATGAAAAAGGTGGTGAGAAAAATCCGCCGGGTGTGTTTGTCCCTCTTTCCCCTGGAGTTCCCGGCTGAATGACCGCCCTTCGGCGCCTCCCGCCTGGGCGACGCGGAGGATAGCCGGGCCACCGTCTTGCGCCGCTGATCATACAGGGCGTCGTACCGGCGCTTGTCCGCCGGATGGCCCAGCACCCGATAGGCCTCGTTGATTTTGCGGATGCGCTCCTCCGCTACCGCCCGGGGACCGGTGAAGGTGTCCGGGTGGTATTTCTTGCACATGGTGCGGTAAGCCGCCTTGATGATTTCATCGGAGGAGTTCCGGCTGACCTCCAGTATTTCGTAATAATCCGTAAAGTCCATCCGGCTTCCCTCCCCGGCCCGCTTACAGCCGCTCGATTTCCTTCATCAGCTCCTCCACCGCGTCCTCCTCGGACACGGTGCGGATGATTTCGCCCTTTTTGAACAGGACGGCCTTGCCCTTTCCGCCCGCCAGGCCCACGTCGGCCTCCCGGGCCTCTCCCGGCCCGTTGACCACGCAGCCCATCACCGCCACGGTAATCGGCTTGTGGACGGCGCGCAGCCGCTCCTCCACCTGTCCGGCGATGCCGATAAGGTCGATGCTCGTGCGCCCGCAGGTGGGGCAGGACACCAGCATGGGCTCGTTTTTCCGCAGCCCGATCCCCCGCAGCAGGTCGACGCCCGCCTCCACCTCCCGCGCCGGGTCGGCGGTCAGGGAAACCCGGATGGTGTCTCCAATTCCCTGGAGCAGCAGTGCGCCGATACCGGCCGCCGATTTTATCAGTCCCATCCGTTCGGTGCCCGCCTCCGTGACCCCCACATGCAGGGGATAGGGGCAGGCCTCCGCCGTCAGCTGGTAGGCACGCACCATGGTGGGCACGTCGGAGGATTTGATGGACAGGATAATATCGTCGAAATCGAATTTTTCCAGCAGGGACGCGTGATACAGCGCGCTGTCCCGCATGGCCTCGGCCGTGGGATGGCCGTACTTTGCCAGTATCTCCTTCTCCAGGGATCCGGCGTTCACCCCGATACGGATGGGAATCCGCCGCTGCCGGCAGGCATCGGCCACCGCCTTGACCCGGCTCTCGTCCCCGATGTTGCCCGGGTTGATGCGGATCTTGTCCACCCCCGCCGCTGCCGCTTCCAGCGCCAGGCGATAGTCGAAGTGGATATCCGCTACCACCGGGATGCTCACCGCCTCCTTGAGGGCGGCGATGAGAGGCACCGCCTCCCTATCCGGCACAGCGGCACGAATGATATCGCAGCCCGCGGCCTGCAGCCGCCGGGCCTGCTCCACACTGGCCGGAATGTCGTGGGCCGGGGTGTTCAGCATGGACTGGACGGTAACCGGTGCGCCGCCGCCTACCGGCACCTGTCCCACATATACGGTTTTACACACGCGCCGTTCCATCGGCAGCCTCATTTCTCCGTCGCAGCCCCGCGGCGGTTTACAGTTTTTCAAACACCAGCCCGGTCAGCTCGCCGAGCCGCTCCGCCTGTTTATCCGCGCCGAAAAAGAGGAAAAAGCATTGGTCGGGCACAGCGATGTACAGATGGCCGAAAATAAAATTTTCCTTCAGGCAGGAGGCGAAGAACAGCAGCAGCGCCGGGTTAATCCAGTCGTTCTGCTGCTCCATGCGCAGGCGGTAGGGCTTGCCGTTGAACTGGAAGGACAGGGTGACATAGCCGTCCTCGTACCGGGCCGCGATGTCCGTCATCTGCGCCCTGTCGGCCACCAGCGCGCCCAGCCGCGACACAATGTCGACATAGGCCATCTCGTTGTCCACGCACTCCGCGTCCAGCCAGTAGATCCCCCGGCCGACAGGCCGCGGACCATCCGGCGTTTCATCGCTGTCCCCCAGCTCCATGAGCAGCGCGTGCAGGTTGCCAGCCGCGTCCTCCCCCCACTTGCCCAGATACCGGGTGGGGAAATCCTCCTGCGCCGGCCGGACGCCGGCCTGGGCCAGCAGGGCCAGGTTGTGTTCCAATTCCTCCAGGGCTTTTGGCGAGATCGCGTTCATAATCCTGCCCCATTTCTTTTCACGAGTGCGCCGCGCCCGGCGCGGCATTACCCGGCGACGATTTTCCAGATGTCGCTGAAGGTGACCACCACCATCAGCAGCAACAGCAGCATCAGGCCGATAAAATGCACCATGCCCTCATACTTCGCGGGCACCGGCCGGCGGAATATCCCTTCAAACAGCAGGAAAATCAGGCGGCCGCCGTCCAGAGCGGGCAGGGGCAGCAGGTTGAATATGCCGACGTTGACCGTGATCATCACCACCAGCATGATGAGGGTCATCATCCCCTCGCTGGTGTTGGCCCCGGCCACCGCGTCCCCGATAATGTCCATGGTTCCCACCGGGCCGGATAGGTCGTTGATGCCGTACTTGCCGGTGATGAGATCCCCCAGGCTGCGCCATATCATGGTGGCCACCGAATACTCCATTTTTCCAGCCTGGACGAGGGTAGACCATACCGTCTTCTCGATGCCCAGCACCTTAAAGTCGTATATCAGCCGGTTTTTTCCGTTCTCCCCCACCTCCAGCTGGAACTGGACGCCCTTGAGCAGCACGGTTTTCTTCTTCCCGTCCACCGCACGCCGGACGGTCATGTCCATGATGCCGTCCTCGTCGCTCTGCATGATCATGACGATGTCGGAATCGGTGACGGTGCGTTTGCCGTCGATTTTGACGATCTCATCCCCCGGACGCAGGCCGGTCTGATAGCTGACCGCCGTCTCGGGCAGGGAGGCGATGATGGTGCTGGAAAAACGGGCCTTCCCCGATGCGTCCGGCACCGTGAAGATGCCGTAATACGCCACCAGCAGCACATAGCCCAGCACCAGGTTCATGGCCGCGCCCGCCACCACGATGAGGATGCGCCGCCACACCTTTTTGTTGGGAAAGGCGCGGGGATCCGGCTCGGCGGGGACTTCCTCCTCGTCCGGAAGGGCTGGTTCGCCGCCGTCGTCCTCCGCCCGGTCGGCGTTGCCGCCGATAGCGCTGGGGGTGGGCGCGCCCTCGTCCTCCCCTTCCATGGCGCAGAAGCCGCCGATGGGGAACAGCCGCAGGGTATACGCCGTCTCCTTCTTGCCGAAGGACAGCAGCTTGGGGCCCATGCCGATGGCGAATTCGTTGACCCGCACGCCCATCAGCTTGCACATGAGAAAATGCCCCAGCTCGTGCACCAGAATGATGATACCGAACACGAAAATCGCGGCCAGTATCTTGAAAATCATCATCAATACGCCCAAAATATCCGCTCCATTTCGTTCGATGAGGGAACTGTCCGCCGCCTGTTTCCCGGTTTATACCGCGGCCCGGACAATCTCCCGCACATGGCGATCGGCCTCCAGCACAGCCTCGGCCGTGTCCCCCGCCGGCAGCGTGAGATCGAGGGCGGAGGCCACCAGCCGGGGAATGGCGGTAAAGCCTATCCGCCCGGCCAGGAACAGGGCCACGGCTTCCTCGTTGGCGGCGTTGACCGCCGCCGGATACAGCCCGCCCCGGGTGATAGCTTCCCGGCAGTAGGTCATGCAAGGGAAGGTCTCGTAGTCCGGCGCAAAGAAGGTCAGCTTCTGGTACGCGGCCAAATCCAGCCGGGGCACCGGCGAGGGAAGCCGTTCCGGCCAGGTCAGCGCGTACTGGATGGGGATGCGCATATCCGGCACCCCCAACTGGGCGATGACCGAATGATCGGTGTATTCAATCAGGGAATGCACCACGCTCTCCCGGTGCACCACGATGTCGATGTCCTTAGGATCCACGTCGAACAGCCACCGGGCCTCGATGAGCTCCAGCCCCTTGTTCATCATGGTGGCGGAATCGATGGTGATTTTCGCCCCCATACTCCAGTTGGGATGCCGCAGAGCGTCCTGCACCGTCACCCGTTCCAGTTCGGCGGCGCTTTTGCCGAAAAAGGGGCCGCCGGAGGCGGTAAGGATCAGGCGCTTCAGGGCCCGTTCCCGGGGCGGCCGGCCCTGCAGGCATTGGAATATGGCGGAATGTTCGCTGTCCACCGGCAGAAGCTTCACTCCTCGGCGGGCGACGGCGTCCATGACCAGCGCGCCGCCGGCCACCAAGGTTTCCTTATTGGCCAGGGCGACGTCGTGCCCCGCCCGTACGGCGGCCAGGGTGGGCAGCAGCCCCACCATGCCCACCACCGCGTTGAGCACCATGTCAGCCTCCGGCAAGGCCGCCAGCTCGCACAGGCCCTCCATGCCGGCCGTTATCCGCACCGGCAGATCCCGCACCCGCACCTTTAGGTCGGCCGCTGCCTTCTCGTCAAACATGGCCGCCGCCGCCGGCCGGTACCGGCGAATCTGTTCCTCAAAAGGCTCCACCCGGCTGCCGGCGGCCAGGGCGGCGACGCGATAGCCGGCCCCCTGCGCCACCTCCAGGGCCTGCACCCCGATGGAGCCGGTGGAGCCGAGCAGCACCAGCGATTTTGTATCCGCCATACCTATTCCTCCCGCAGACGTCCGTGTTTTCGAATCTTCTCTAGTAAATCAGCGGCAGGAAACGCAGCACGACAAACAGAACCGGCGAGACGAAAATCATGCTGTCAAAGCGATCCATGATGCCGCCGTGTCCCGGCATGATATGGCCGAAGTCCTTGACCTGGCTCTGCCGCTTGATGATGGAGGCGAACAAATCGCCCATCACCGACAGGGGCGAGAGCACCAGGGCCAGCAGCCCCACCTGCCAGAGACTGACAGTGCCGAGCTGGTTGGGGGTCAGATGCAGCACCTGGTACAGCCAGGCGGCCAGCACGCTGGCGGCCACGGAAATGACGATGCCGCCCACCAGGCCCTCCACCGTCTTTTTGGGGCTGATTTTCGGACACATCTTATGCTTGCCCAGGAAGGTGCCCACAAAATAGGCCCCGATATCGCACATCCAAGGGATGATGAACGCGAGAAATACATAAAACCGGCCGTGCACCCGGGAGAGGGTCTGCAAATACGGGGTGCAGGACAGGGCGATGGGCACGATGATGGAGACAAAAAAGACAAAGCCGGTGCGCTCCACCCGCAGAGTCTCGTGATACAGCACCTGCACGAACGCCAGCCCCAGCACAAACAGCAAAATCACAATAAACGCCGGATATCGGCTGGTGGTTTCCAGGAAAAACGGGGTCAGCATGGAAAAGGCCACCGCCGCGGCCATCAGGCCCTTGTGCTCCACAAACCGGGTGACAATCAGCACCTCGTACATCGCCAGGGCGCAGACCAGCACAAAGGCGATATTGAGGCAGATATCGGGGCACAGCAGCAATATCGCCAGAAGCAGCCCGCCGCCCACGACGCCGGTGATTATCCGGGATTTCATGAATCAAACTCCTCCAAAACGGCGGTGCCGCCGCGCGTATTCGGCAAAAGCCTCGTCCAAATCCCTCGAGGTGAAGTCCGGCCACAGAATATCCATAAAAACATATTCCGCGTAGGCGGACTGCCAAATGAGAAAATTGGACAAACGGAACTCGCCGCTGGGCCGCAGGATGAGATCCGGGTCGGGCTGGCCGGCGGTGTACATCCGGTCGGACAGCCGCTCCTCGGTAACGTCCTCGGGGTTCAGGCGGCCCTGCCGGACGTCCTCGGCCAGCCGGCGGGCGGCCTGGACAATCTCCTGCCGGCCGCCGTAATTGATGGCGATATTCAAAACCATCCCGTCTTTATGGGCGGTGGAAGCCTCCGCCTCCTCGATGAGCCGGCGGATGTCAGGCGCGAGCGGCTCCCTGTCGCCGATAAAGCGGGTGCGGATGTTTTCGTTCTTAAAATCCCGCAGGGATTCCTTGAGGTAGTCACGGAACAGGTTCATGATGGCGTCCACCTCTTCGGCAGGCCGCCTCCAGTTTTCGGTGGAGAAGGCGTAGACCGTCAGATACCCGACGCCCTTCTTCTCGCAGTATTTGGTGATTTTCCGGAACACCTGGGCGCCGGTGACGTGTCCAGCCTGGCGGGGCAGCCCCCGCTTCTTCGCCCAACGACCGTTCCCATCCATAATAATCCCCACATGTCGGGGAATATGCACGTCCTCCACGGGAGGAATCGGTTTTTTTCTCTGAAACCAGCGCATCCGTACCCTCCTGCCGGCCGTTTTTCCCGGCGTCCGATTGGAAATCGGGGTATTGCAGAACGGCGGGTTCTGCAATACCCCTGACGAAACCTCTATCAGATTTCCATGATTTCCTTGTCCTTTTTGGAGGCGGTGACGTCGATCTCCTTGCAGAACTTATCGGTCAAGTCCTGCATTTTTTTCTCGGCGTTTTTCAGATCGTCCTCGGTGATTTCCGCCTTTTTCTTCATGTCCTTGAGCTTTTCCATCGCGTCCCGGCGCACCGAGCGCACGGACACCTTCGCCTCCTCGGCGTACTTGTACACGCCCTTGACCAGCTCCTTGCGGCGCTCCTCGGTCAGCGGCGGGAAATTCAGGCGCAGGCTGGAGCCGTCGTTCTGAGGGTTGAGGCCGATGTCGGAGGTCTGGATGGCCTTTTCAATGGCCTTGAGGGTGGATTTGTCCCACGGGGCGATGAGAATGGTGCGGGCGTCGGGCACCGACACGGCCGCCATCTGGTTGACCGGCGTGGGCACGCCGTAGTAATCCACCGCAATTTTGTCGAGGATCGCCGGATTGGCGCGGCCCGCGCGGATGGCGGCGTATTCGTTTATCAGCGCGTTGACGGTCTTGTTCATCTTGGTCTCGGCGGCTTCAAACACTTCTTTCATGGGATGGGCATCTCCTTTTCTGTAGTATGGGATGAGGCAGAAAACTTATTCCACAATCGTGCCGATGGTCTCGCCGCGCACAGCGCGCACAATATTTTCCGGATCCTCCAGATTGAACACCAGAATCGGGATTTCATTGTCCTTGCAGAGGGTGGCGGCGGTGGAATCCATCACCTTGAGATCCTTGTTGAGCACGTCCAGGAAACTCAGCCTGTCGAACTTGACGGCGTCCGGGTTCTTCTTCGGATCGCTGTCATACACGCCGTCCACCATGCTGGCCTTGAAGATGATGTCCGCCTCGATCTCGGCGGCCCGCAGGGCGGACGCCGTGTCGGTAGAGAAGAACGGATTGCCGGTGCCGCAGCCGAAGATGACCACCCGGCCCTTTTCCAGATGCCGCATGGCCCGGTTGCGGATGTACGGCTCGGCCACCTGGTTCATGGCAATGGCGGTCTGCACCCGCACGTCGCAGTCCAGCTGCTCGAGCGCGTCGGCCAGGGCCAGCGCGTTGATGGTGGTGGCCAGCATCCCCATGTGATCGGCGCGGGTGCGATCCATTTTCCCGCTCGACCGGCCCCGCCAGAAGTTACCGCCGCCCACGACAATGCCTATTTGCACCCCCATGTCGGCGCATTTCTTGACCGCGCCGCAGATGCGCAGCACCGTGTCAAAATCCAGCCCCTGTCCGTTGCTTCCCGCCATGGCCTCTCCACTCAGCTTGAGCAGAATCCGTTTATACTTCGGTTCCATTGTCAACCTCCCCGCGCCGTCGGCGCGCATCCCGGGCAGAGCAAAGGCGGGGTGTTGCGCCCGCCCGCCGTCCCGCTATTTTCTTGCGTTCTATTTTACTATAGTCCGCGCCCAGTGTAAAGCGGAAAACGGAAATTCTCTGTGAATTTTTGGCTCTCCGCCCGTCTTTTCAAGGGCGCGCATCCCCAAAACAGGCCGCCCGGCGGCGCCGGTCGGCCTGTACGGAATGCTTATTTCCCCATCAGCAGCGCGTTCTGCAGCTTGGCCGCCATGACGGTGTTTTTCAGCAGCATGGCGATGGTCATGGGCCCCACGCCCCCGGGCACCGGGGTGATGCAGCCCGCCACCGGCTCCACCGCGGCATAGTCCACGTCGCCGCACAGCTTGCCGTTTTCGTCCCGGTTCATCCCCACGTCGATGACCGCCGCGCCCGGCTTGACCATGTCGGCGGTGATGAACTTCGGCCGCCCCACCGCCGCCACCAGAACGTCGGCGTTCCGGCAGATGCCCTGCAAATCCTGGGTCTTAGAGTGACAGATGGTCACCGTGCCGTTTTCGTGCAGCAGCAGCATGGCCATGGGCTTGCCCACGATGTTGCTCCGCCCGACCACCACGCAGTTTTTGCCCGCCACCTCCACGCCGGTGCGGTGGAGCAGCTCCATCACGCCCGCCGGCGTACAGGGTAGGAAGTGGTAATCGCCGATCATGATATGCCCCACGTTGGCCGCGTGAAAAGCGTCCACATCCTTGCGCAGGGAAATGGCCTCGATGACCGCCTTCTCCTCCAGATGGGCCGGCAGCGGCAGCTGGCAGAGGATGCCGTTGATGTCGCTGCGGTTGTTCAGGCTTTCCACCAGCGCGAGCAGTTCGTCCTGGGTGGTGTCCTCCGGCAGGGCGAATTCCTCCGAATAAATCCCCGCCTCGGCGCAGGCCTTTTTCTTGTTGTTGACATAGACGCGGGAGGCCGGATCGCTGCCCACGATGATGACCGCCAGGCCCGGGACGATCCCCTTCTCCTTCAGCGCCGCCACATCGGCCGCCACATCGGCCCGCACCGCCGCCGCAATCGCTTTTCCGTCAATGATGGTCGCCATGTTCCATTCCCCATTTCTTTATCTTCCCACAGGCACGCGTTCCGGCCGCGGCGGTACGCACCGCCGCGGCCGGATTTCAGACCTGTTTGTCCGTGTCACTTTCCCCGTCCGGGGCCGTTTCCTGAGCGGGCGTTTCTTCCGTCCCGTCCGGCGCCGGCTCCTCCGTCACGGCCTCGTCTTCGCCGGCGGCCTGAGGCGCGTCCTCGCCCGCCGTTTCGGCCGGCTCGCCTCCAGCCTCGGCGTCCTGCGCGCCCTCTTCCGTTTCCCTGGCGGCCTCTTCCGCCGCTTCCTCGGCCAGCTCCAGGCTCTCCTCGAACAAATCCTTGGGGGACTGGGCGGCCACGTTTTTAAAGATAAAGAACAGCGCGATGCCTCCCAGAACGGCCAGCACCGCCACCACCTGGGAAATCCGCATGGTGCCCAGCATCAGGCTGTCGGTGCGCAGCCCCTCGATCCAGAACCGGCCCAGCCCGTACCAGCCGATATACATGGCGAAAATCTGGCCCTTGAACCGGTACGCCTTCTTGGATACCACATGCAGCAGCACCAGGCCGACCAGGCACCAAAGGGATTCATACAGGAAGGTGGGATGCACCGGCAAATCCGGATCGTATCCGCCGCCCACGACGCCCTGCTTGATGATGTCGCCGGTCATGGCCCAGGGCAGGTTGGTGTTGCCGCCGAAGGCCTCTTGGTTGACGAAATTGCCCCAGCGGCCAATACTCTGGCCGATGAGAAAGCCCAGAGACGCGATGTCGAACATGGCCAGGGTGTTCACCTTGCGCACCCGGCACATCCACAGCGCGGTCAGGAACGCGAAAATCACCCCGCCGTAAATGGCCAGGCCCCCGTTCCATACCTGCAGAATGGTGATGGGATCGCTGAAGAACTGCGCCCGATCCTCGGAAAACACCACGTAATACAGCCGCGCGCCCACAAAGGCGAACAGCGCGGACACCAGCACCACATCGATCATGCGATCGGGGTTCAGGTCGAACTCCTTGGCCCGCTTGAGCGCGTAAATTATGGCCAGCAGGAACCCCACGGCAATGATGACGCCGTACCATTTGATGGTAACGGGCCCGATGCTGATAAGATCGGGCGAGATGGGGATTTTCCATCCCAAATTGGGAAACTCCACGTAATGCTGCATGGAAACTACCAGTCCTTTCGGTCGCATATGTAGTCCCCCTCCGGGGACTTTAGAGCAGTTTCAGTAAATAAGGTCAGTAAAGGAGATAGGCAGGAAGAGCCGGATGCAAGGCGGAGGACGCTGGCGGGCTGGCGCCCGCCAAGGACGACAACGACGCAGCCGGCTCTTCCTGCCATCGAGCTGCTGACGGTATTTACTAAAATTGCTCTAAGCGTGCACCACCGACAGCGCGGACGATTCCGCCCGCAGACTGCCGTGCAGAAGGTCGTATACCGATTGTAGATCAAGTGAGGCCGCCGCGTCAATAAGGGCGAAGGGTTTTCTGCCGTAAAAATAATCGTTTACCAGAAAATCGCCGCAATTCTCCACGCTGTTCAGCGCCGTAATCAGCCGCCCGTACAGGGCGTTGCGCGCCGCCTCAAAATCGGCGGGGGCGAATCCTTCCCGTCTGGCGCGGGCCAGCTCCGCTTCAATGGCCCGCCGCACCGCGTCCGGATCCCGGGACTCCCCGGCAAACAGCCAGACCGCGTAACCCGGCCCCTCAAAATAATCGGCGCCGAACTGGGCGTTTATCAGCCCCTCGTCCATCAGCCGGGCGTACAGCGGGGACGCCTTGCCCGCCAGCAGATCCAGCAGCACCTCCGCCGCCACCAGCTCCTCCGCCGTGCGGCAGCGGGTTCCCTCTTCCCGCGGAATGACCTCTTTGTAGCCCAGATAGAACAGCGGGGCGCTCACCGGCATGGTCTCCTCCACCCGGGAGGTTACGGCATCGGCGGGCTCGTCGGCCGGCGTGCGCTCCAGCTGCCACGCCGGCGCGGGCTTCAGCATCCTGTCCGCCACCCGCAGCACCTGCTCCGCCGTCACATTTCCCGCCACCACCAGCACCATGTTGCGCAGGTTGTAGAAGGTGTTGTAGCAGCCGTAGAGCAGCTCGGGCGTGATTTGCGCGATGGATTCCACCGTGCCCGCAATGTCAATTTTGATAGGATGCTCGTGGTAGAGGGCGCGCAGCAGGTTGAACAGCACCCGGCGGGAGGGAGAATCCTCGCACATCCGGATTTCCTGGCCGATGATCCCCTGCTCCTTGGCCACCGTCTCGGGGGTAAAATACGGCTTCTGCACGAAATCCAGCAGGATTTCCAGCGACTCCTCCACCCGCTCGGTGCAAGTGAACAGGTAGGCCGTCTGACTAAAGCTGGTGTACGCGTTGGCCGACGCGCCGGTACGGGCGTACCGCTCGAAGGCGTCGCAGTCCTCGTTTTCAAACAGCTTGTGCTCCAGATAATGGGCGATGCCCGCCGGCACGGTGACCGGCCCCTGTTCGGTGGTGAACGCTGTGTCGATGGAGCCGTACCGGGTGGCGAACACCGCGTAGGCCGACTGGTACCCCTTCTTGGGCCAGACAAAAATCGGCAGGCCGGAGGGATGGTCGATGCGCACGCATTCTTCCCCCGTCCGCTCGCTGCGGATAACCTCCATCAGTCCTCGCCCCCTTTCTCGGATTGCAGCAGATACACGCATATCGGATGCACCTGCCGGGCGGCGGCGCAGACCTCGTCCCGGGTCACGGCGGCCAGCGCGGCCGCCGATTCCTCCGGCGAGGTGAACCGGGGGCTGACGCTCTGCCGCAGATACCAGCCCATCCGGCTGGACTGGAGATCGTCCACCTCCTGGAACTGGTTGAGCACGCTGCGCCGGGCGGCCTCTAAATCCTCGTCGGTGAACGCCCCCTGCCGCAGCAGCTCCAGCTGCCGGAGGATTTCCGCCTCAGCCTCGTCGGCCTTGGCCGCCTCCACCCCGCTGTCCACCAGCATCACGCCCTTGATATAGTCGTAGGAGGAGGCGCAGTAATAGCATAGGCTCAGCTTTTCCCGCACACTGCGGAACAGCATGGAATGGGGCGTCCCGCCAAACAGGGCGTTCATCAGCCGGGCGGCCATGCACGCCTCGTCCGGATCGGCGATCCCCACCCGGAAGCCCATGACCAGCTTGGACTGGTTGACCGCCATGGTCTCGGTGCGCCGCACGGGCTGCTCCGGCGGTGTGAAGGCCGTGCGGGTGGTCAGCGCGGCGGGGCGGCGATCGCCCCACACGGCAAACCCGGCCCCGATGGCCGCGGCCACATCGGCCCCCTCGGCCCCGCCTTGGTAAATCCAGAGGATTGACGCCGTGGAAAGCAGTTCCTTCCAGGCGGCGGTGGCGTCGGCGGGGGTCAGGGCCTTCGCCCGCTCGATATCGCCGTACACCCCCACCGCGTAGGGCTCGCCCGGGCAGAGCAGCTGCTCGCACTTGTGGCGGGCGTACAGCCGTTTTTCGTTGATTTCCGACTCGATGATCTCCACGAGGCAGCGCCTCTCCGGATCCACGTCGGCCTCGCGAAATACGCCGTCCTCCAGCGCGGGATTGAAAATCATGGACAGCAGCAGCTTCGCGCAGTCGGCAGCCACCGGCTCGTCCTTCAGGGCGTACCGGTCGTCAATGCAGTCGGCGGTCAGCAGCAGCGCCTGCTGATCCCCCACCCGGGACACCCCAGCGTGAATCCGCGCGCCGTACAGCTGGTTCAATCGCCGGTTAAGGGCCGTCATATCCGGATACGCCGCGCAGCTGCGGCAGAGGAGATGGGGCACCAGGGCGTACCGGGCGGCGGTCTCCTCCTTAAGCGGCAGCAAAAACGCCGCCGTCAGGCGGGCCGTTTTGAAGCGGCTGTCAGGCAGGGATAAAAAGGAAACGCCCGGGGCGATTGTTTGCGGAATGGGCGGCAAGTCACATCACATCCTTTGTTCCAATCAGCCCTGCCGCACCGGCGGGGCTGTAATTTTTACCAGTATACCAAATTCTCCGGCGAAAGTCCAATAGAACCCCGCAAACACCAGCGCCAGCCTTGTAGGAACGGACACCGCTCGCCCGTAGGACAGCGCTCAATCCCACCCTCCCCCACTACCAGCGGCGAGCCAAAGCCTTCCCCTTGAGGGGAAGGTGGCGTCCGGCTCCGCCGGACGTTGGATGAGGTGGAAAATGCGGAACAAGAACCCACTTACGGCACCCCACCCCCGGATCCCCGTATGGGCTCGGCGTCTAAAGACGCTGAGACCGGCAGATTCAGAGCATCCCCCCGAATCCGTCCATCCTCCCACGCAGTCCAGCCCCAAGACAGTCGGTCGCCCGACTTTCGCAACACGTGGCTACGCACCAACGAGGCGGGGCCGGCAGCAAGCAATACGCTGCCACCGCGTGGGCATTAGCGGGCATACTCGCGGCGACACTGGTTCTAAACGGTTCAATTTTTACTGTAGGGGGGACGGAAGCCCGCAGCGACACAGCGCCTGCCGCGAGCCACAACGTCGGCCTCCCCCGCCGGATGGTTCCCCCAAGGCTTTTTCTTTCTCCCCCATCTTTCTTTTTCACGCACGAAAAAGAAAGATGGGGTGCGGGCGGCTCACAGGCACAATAGGAGTACGGGGTACTACCCCGCATCCCTTCGCTAAGCCCCGATAGAGCATATACAACTTTTAGCACTCCAATAAAACGAGTGCTAAAATTCACATTTCAGTCACAATTTCGCAAAACCTTGCACACATCTATCGGATATAGTAAGGTTTAGGCAAGTGCCCCGTGGCCTGCCGAATCCTATGTATCTGAATGAGGAGGGCTGTTTTATGAATGCCCAAAAATTCACCCAAAAATCCCTGGAAGCTATCCAGGCGGCGCAGGATCTCACGATAGAGAACCAGAACATGCAGATGGAGGAGGTTCATCTGCTGACTGCCCTCCTGGAACAGGATCAGGGCCTGATCCCCCAGCTGCTGCTGAAAATGGAGCTGCCCGTGGAGGATATTACCGCCCGCGCCCGCCGGGTGCTGGGCAGCCTGTCCAAGGTCTCCGGCCCCGGCCGGGAGGCGGGCAAAATCTACATTTCCGCCCCCATGGACGTGATGCTTACCGAAGCGGAAAAGACCGCCGAGCACATGAAGGACGAATTCGTCTCGGTGGAGCACCTGTTTTTGTCCATGCTTGAGCATCCCGACGGCACGGTGAGGGATATTTTCAAGGAATTCCACATCGAGAAAAACGCCTTTTTGAAAACCCTGGCCACCGTGCGGGGCAACACCCGGGTCACGGGGGACAGCCCGGAATCCACCTACGACGCGCTGAAAAAATACGGCGCCGATCTGGTGGAGCAGGCCCGGAGCAAAAAGCTGGATCCCATTATCGGACGGGACGATGAAATCCGCAACGTCATCCGGATTCTGTCCCGCAAAACCAAAAACAACCCCGTCCTCATCGGCGAGCCCGGCGTGGGCAAAACCGCCATCGCGGAAGGGCTGGCCCAGCGGATTGTCAAGGGGGACGTGCCCCTGAATCTCCGGGACAAGACCATCTTTTCCCTGGACATGGGCTCCCTGGTGGCGGGCGCCAAGTACCGGGGCGAGTTTGAGGAACGGCTCAAGGCCGTGCTCAGCGAGGTAAGCAAGAGCGAGGGCCGGATCATCCTGTTCATCGACGAGCTGCACACCATCGTGGGCGCGGGCAAAACCGACGGCGCCATGGACGCGGGCAACCTGCTCAAGCCCATGCTGGCCAGAGGCGAGCTGCACTGCATCGGGGCCACCACCCTGGACGAATACCGCCAGTATATCGAAAAGGATCCGGCCCTGGAACGGCGGTTCCGGCCGGTTCTGGTGGAAGAGCCCAGCCAGGAAGAGGCCCTGGCCATTTTGCGGGGGATCCGAGGCGGTCTGGAGCGGCATCACCATATGAAAATCACCGACGACGCTCTGGAAGCGGCGGTAGAAATGTCCCGCCGGTATCTGCCGGAGCTGTTCCTGCCGGACAAAGCCATTGACCTGCTGGATGAGGGAGCCGCCAGGGCCCATCTGGAGGAAATGCGGGCGGCCAAAGGCGCTTACGAGCAGGAGAAGGAGTCTCTGGAGCTGGAGCTCAGCGACGCCGTCCGGGACAGCCGGTTTGAGAAGGCCGCAGAGCTGCGGGATCGGATGCACTGGATGCTCAGCCGGGGCGGCGAGAAGCGGGGACGCACGGTGACGGCGGCGGACATTGCCGGGGCCGTCTCTGCCCGGACCGGAATTCCCGTGGGAAATCTGGCCATGGAGGAGCGGCAGAAGCTCCTGGGACTGGCCGACGCCCTGGCCTGCCGGGTCATTGGCCAGAGCGAAGCTGTGGAGGCCGCCGCCGCTGCAGTCCGCCGGGGCCGCAGCGGCCTGGCGGATCACAACCGGCCCATTGCCTGCATGCTCTTCACCGGGCCCACCGGCGTGGGAAAGACGGAGCTTTGCCGCGCCCTGGCCCAGGAGCTTTACGGCAGCCAGGAGGCCATGATCCGGCT
>ENA-ORTH01000876-ORTH01000876.1-human-gut-metagenome-genome-assembly--contig:-NODE-876-length-34740-cov-4.812859_pt1 | contig 34740 bp, 31 predicted proteins | sample MGYA00241914_ERZ509192 | MGnify/ENA primary metagenome ERZ509192 (study PRJEB26280, sample SAMEA2338826) | human gut metagenome | biome: human gut; feature: human-associated habitat; material: faeces... | reverse complement strand
TCTCTCCGAAACGCTGTCCGCCGAACTGTGCTTTACCACCGAGCGGCTGCTGCGTTACAAGGGAGTAAGGACCTGTGGAACGTGCATGGATCTTATCGTCAACAAGGTGATGCAGCTTCAGATAGTGCATGTGTCCGATCGTTACCGGGCTGTCAAAATACTCACCGGTACGTCCGTCTCTTAAGCGTACTTTACCATCTCTGGAAATCGGCACGCCTTTCCAGAGCTTTCTGTGCTCTCTGTTGTCGTAAAGATGCTGCATAACTTCCGGAAGAAGTTCTTCTTTATGCTTTTCTTCAAACTCTTCCCAGGAAAGATTGACATAATCATTCGCCAGGTCAAGTGTATCCATAATATCATTTTCGTTTGCTCCGTCAAATACCGGCGTCGCCACATTAAAGCCAAGAGCTTTTGCCGCAAGGCTTAAATGGATCTCAAGCACCTGTCCGATATTCATACGGGAGGGTACGCCCAGAGGATTCAACACGATATCCAACGGACGGCCATTTGGAAGGAATGGCATATCCTCTACCGGAAGCACACGGGAAACGACACCCTTGTTACCATGACGTCCGGCCATCTTGTCACCAACGGAAATTTTTCTCTTCTGGGCAATGTAGATACGCACTGCCTGGTTCACACCTGGAGAAAGCTCGTCTCCGTTTTCTCTTGTAAATACTTTGGCGTCTACAACAATACCATATTCTCCGTGAGGTACTTTCAGAGAAGTGTCTCTCACTTCACGGGCTTTCTCGCCAAAGATCGCTCTTAAGAGACGCTCCTCAGCCGTCAGTTCGGTCTCTCCTTTCGGAGTTACCTTTCCGACAAGAATATCTCCGGCACGCACTTCGGCACCGATCCGGATGATTCCTCTCTCGTCGAGATCTTTCAGCGCATCATCGCCTACGCCCGGGATATCTCGTGTGATCTCTTCCGGTCCCAGCTTGGTGTCACGTGCTTCTGCCTCGTATTCCTCAATATGAACGGATGTATACACATCGTCCTGAACAAGACGCTCGCTCAAAAGAACAGCATCCTCGTAGTTATATCCTTCCCATGTCATGAATCCGATCAACGGATTCTTTCCAAGCGCCATCTCGCCATTGGATGTTGACGGTCCGTCCGCAATCACGTCACCCTTCTCCACACGGTCGCCCTTGAATACGATCGGTCTCTGGTTGTAGCAGTTGGACTGATTGCTTCGTAAAAACTTCGTAAGCTTGTAAGTTTTCTTCACGCCATCGTCCTGTCGAATGATGATCTCTGTGGAAGCTGATCTCTCTACGACGCCTGCCTCCTCCGCAACAATGCAGACACCGGAGTCTACCGCGGACTTCTCTTCCATACCTGTTCCGACTACCGGAGCTTCTGTTGTCAGGAGCGGTACTGCCTGACGCTGCATGTTTGATCCCATGAGCGCACGGTTGGCATCGTCATTTTCCAGGAATGGGATAAGTGCTGTCGCAACGGAAAATACCATCTTCGGAGACACATCCATGTAGTCGAACTTGCTTCTCTCGTACTCCTGCGTTTCTTCCCGGTAACGACCGGAAACATTCTTTCTCACAAAATGTCCTTCCGCATCGAGCTGCTCATTCGCCTGAGCCACATGGTAATTATCCTCTTCGTCCGCCGTCATATAGACTACTTCGTCTGTTACGACCGGATTTTCCGGGTTCGTCTTGTCAATCTTCCGGTACGGAGCCTCGACAAACCCGTATTTATTGATTCTGGCATATGTCGCAAGGGAGTTGATCAGACCGATATTCGGACCTTCCGGAGTCTCGATCGGACACATTCTTCCGTAGTGGGAATAATGAACGTCGCGGACCTCAAATCCGGCACGGTCTCTGGAAAGACCTCCCGGTCCGAGTGCAGACAGACGTCTCTTGTGCGTCAGCTCACCGAGCGGATTGTTCTGATCCATGAACTGGGACAACTGGGAGGAACCGAAAAATTCTTTCACCGCAGCCGTCACCGGCTTAATATTGATCAGAGACTGTGGAGAAATTCCCTCCAGATCCTGGGTCGTCATCCTCTCACGGACAACTCTTTCCAAACGGGAGAGTCCGATCCGGTACTGGTTCTGCAACAGCTCTCCAACCGCCCGGATACGCCTGTTTCCAAGATGGTCAATATCGTCGTCATTTCCAAGGCCGTATTCCAGATGCATATTGTAATTGATGGACGCGAAGATGTCCTCCTTTGTAATATGCTTCGGAACCAGCTCGTGAAGATTCTTTCTGATGGCTTCCTTAAGCTCCTCTGCATCACCTGCCGCCTCTTCCATTAGGTCCGCAAGGACAGGGTAGTATACAAGCTCGGAAACGCCTACTTCCTCAGGATCAATGCCGGCTGCTTCTTTCAGATCTACCGCCATATTGGAAAGAACCTTGATATCTCTGTCTTCTCCTTCACGGCTGATCCATACAAACGGCACTGCATTGTTCTGAATCGTGTCAGCGAGTTCCCTTGTCACCTCAGTTCCCGCCTCAGCGAGAATTTCACCTGTCAATGGACTGAACACCTCTCTCGCGAGAATCTGTCCCGTGATTCTATTTTTAAGGAGTAATTTTTTATTAAATTTGTAACGTCCGACTTTAGCCAGATCATATCGTCTCGGATCAAAGAACATACTTGTAATCAGGCTCTCCGCACTGTCTACCGCAAGCGGCTCACCCGGACGAATCTTCTTGTAGAGCTCAAGAAGGCCTTCCTGGTAGTTCTCCGCCGTATCTTTGCCAAAGCTTGCAAGGATTTTCGGCTCCTCGCCAAACATCTCAAGGATTTCCGGGTTTGTGCCGACACCAAGCGCTCTGATCAGCACAGTAATCGGTACCTTTCTTGTTCTATCTACTCTTACATAGAAAACGTCATTAGAGTCTGTCTCATATTCCAGCCATGCGCCACGGTTCGGAATGACTGTACAGGAATAGAGCTCTTTACCAATCTTATCGTGCGCGATTCCGTAGTAGATACCAGGGGAACGCACAAGCTGGCTTACGATAACACGTTCCGCACCATTGATAACAAAGGTGCCTGTCTTTGTCATAATAGGCAGATCGCCCATAAAGATCTCGTGCTCGTTGATCTCATCCGTTTCCTTATTATAAAGCCTTACTCTTACTTTCAAAGGCGCTGCGTAAGTCGCATCCCGCTCTTTGCATTCCTCGATCGTGTACTTCACATCATCTTCGCATAATGTAAAATCAACAAATTCCAGACTCAACTGTCCGCTGTAATCCGTGATCGGTGAAATATCATCGAACACTTCTTTCAGACCCTCATCAAGAAACCACTGATAAGAATCCTTCTGAACTTCAATCAGATTTGGCATCTGCAGAACTTCTTTTTGTCTGGAATAGGTCATCCGGGAACTTCTTCCGCTTTTCATGGGACGAATTCTGTTTTTCTCCATTGACGTTTCACTCCTTGTATTATTATTCTCGTGAAAATCACCAGTTTTCATAGTATATTGTGGGGGTTAAAGTGCTATCTCAGCCCTTTTTACAGCCCACCTCCCCACAATAGTGCATTTTATTGTATCACAAGCCCTTTCCGTGTGTCAAGGATTTTTTTCTTTTTTTGCCCCCTTGTCTTACATTATCCTTTATGCTACTTTGAAACAGAAACTATTATTGTTTTTATCAATGAATATACTCAAGGAGGTCAACCATATGATCAATATCAGAAAAGCCGCCATCATTGGGTGTGGATTTGTGGGAGCGTCCACTGCATTCAGTCTGGTACACAAAGGATTATTTTCAGAACTTGTGCTTATCGATGCCGATCAAAAAAAAGCGGAGGGTGAAGCCATGGATTTAAGCCACGGCAGACCTTTTACTTCTCCAATGCACATTTACGCAGGATCCTATGATGATATCAGCGACTGCGCTCTGATCATCATCACCGCAGGTGCCAATCAAAAACCGGGTGAGACAAGGCTTGATCTTGTCCACAAAAATATCGCCATTTTCAAGACCATTATCCCGGAGATCACAAAACGAGACTTTGAAGGCATCCTGCTGATCGTCGCCAATCCGGTAGACATCCTGACCTATGCGGCCCTGAAGCTTTCCGGCTACCCAAAAGAACGGGTACTTGGAAGCGGTACTGTCCTGGATTCCGCCCGTTTTCGTTACCTCTTAAGCGAACATCTCACCGTAGACAGCCGCAGTGTCCATGCTTATATTATCGGCGAACACGGCGACAGTGAACTTGCCGTCTGGAGCAGTTCCAATGTCTCCGGCATCAGCATCAACGACTTCTGCGAACTTCGGGGACATTACGACCATGAACAAGCCATGAACCGAATCTACCATACGGTCCGTGACAGTGCCTATGAAATCATCGACCGCAAGGGAGCTACCTATTATGGTGTTGCTATGGCTGTCAGCCGGATCGCCGAATCCATCATTCGCAACGAACATTCCGTTCTCCCTGTTTCCAGTCTTCTAAACGGCGAGTATGGTCTACGTGATCTCTGTATCAGCGTACCTACTATCGTATCCGGAAAAGGGGCTGAACAGGTGCTTGAGATCCCCCTTAGTACGGACGAGCTGGAAAAACTCAAAAGCTCTGCTACCGAATTAAAAGAAGTCCTCGGCTCCGTAATCTAACTCATCCATCCCTCACACCAATGAAAAGACCAGGGAAACGCGCTCCTTTTCATCAGAACACGTCTCCCTGGTCATTCTATCTTATTATGTTTACGCTCTCTTTGCAATCAAGCTCAATTACCATCCGTTTTCTGTTTTGTCAGTACAAGGCACTCGAATGGCTTCATCTGCAGAGCATCCTCATACTGTTCCTGAGTTTCCGCATCTGTCCAGATTCCGATATCTTCCACGATGACCGGTTCATTTTTGAAATTCATCACAAATACAATCCTCGTTCCATCATCCGCAATACGTTCTGCCGTTGTCACCCCATATGGAAGCTTTGCCCGAAGGGCATTTTCCACTCCGGCTTTTCGGAACACATCACGGTAAAACACCCTCAAAAACTCCTGATCGGAACCTGCCGCCAGATAAAAGGCAGATCCCTTTCCAAACGGATGACAGGTCACAGCCGGATACCCTGCATAAAAATCTTCCTCGTAAGACGCAAGCACCTCCGTATCCTCTTTCGCATGCGAGATTTCACACAGGAATTTTGCCGGATACGTCTTTCCATCATAGTAAAAGCTGTTCTCAAACTCCTCGGACGGTGCGTCAATTTCTTCTTGTATGACGCCAAGCACGTCCTCCAGCGGATGCTGCTCTGTAAAACAAAGATCCGTCTCATTCACCATCCCGCTAAAACAGGTTGTTACAAACACGCCGCCAGATTCCACAAACGCACGAACACGATCCGCATATCCATCTTTGTACAGATAATTCATCGGGGCCGATACAAGAAGATAATCATCAAGCGGCTCATCCATCCCAATAAGGTCTGCCTCAATCCCCTGCTCCCAGAACGCACGATAATGAGAAAGAATCGTCTTCACATACTTGATATCCAACCGCGGTCCCTGAGTGTCCTCTACCGCCCACCAGTTCTCCCAATCGAAAAGAATAGCGGCCTTTGGCCTGTTGACTGTTCCCTGGATCTTTTCTCCCAATCCTGCAAGCCGTTCTCCCAGCTCAGTCACTTCCCGGAATACTCTCGTATTTGTCCCATTCTTATGGTCAAGCACCGCACCGTGGAATTTTTCATATCCTCCACGTCCCTTTCTCCACTGGAAATACAAAACGGAATCAGAACCATGAGCGATGGCCTGCATCCCGGCCAACATATTCATACCCGGCCTTTTCAGAGGATTGTACTCCCTCCAGCTTACAGCCGAAGGCGTGCTCTCCATCAGGAGAAACGGCTGCCTTTTCAGCGCCCGCATGATATTATGATTGGCCGCCGCTTTCACCGCAGCGGACACTTCATCCTTTCGTTTATGCCAAAACGGATAATTGTCCCAAGAAATGACGTCCACTCCGTGTTTCATCCTGTTGTAATCCAGCCCCTTAAAGAAATACATAAAATTGGTTGTCGCCGGAAGTTCCGAGTATTCTCTGACCGCCTGCACTTCCATCTGATAAAAATCATGGATCTGCTCGGTCGAAAATCTCCGCCAGTCCAGCAGAAGTGCCGTGCTGGTCGTCTCCCCATTCGGCACCGGGCTGTGAATCTGTTTCCAATCCGTATAATTATGGCTCCAAAAATAATTCCACCACGCCTGGTTAAGATTTTGCAGCGTCCCATATTTTTTCTTCAGCCACTTGCGAAACGCAGCCTGACAATACTCACAATGGCAGACTGAGTCCGCAAAATTTCCGCCCAGCTCATTGGAAATATGCCACAAGATCACATTCTTCCTTCTGCCAAACCGCCTGGAAAGTTCTCTGTCTATCGCCTTCGTCTTTTCACGCATGACAGGAGAAGTATAGCAGAAATTGTGACGTTTCCCCGGCAGGTTGCGGCGGCCGTCCGCCTGTACCTGCATTACTTCCGGGTACCTCTGCGTCAACCAGTGCGGCATGGCGGCAGATGGAGTAGCTAAAATGACCTGAATATCTTCCTCCTCCATTCTGGTGATAAGCCGGTCAAGCCAGTCCATCTGATAGACTCCTTCCTCCGGTTCCAGCGCAGCCCAGGCAAAAATGCCCAGGCTTACGCAGTTGACTTTCGATTCTTTCATAAGCCGCACATCCTGTTCCAGTACTTCCGGATGTTCCAGCCACTGATCCGGGTTGTAGTCACCCCCGTAAAGGATTCTCCCACCTAACATCAATCGTCCTCCCTGTCATTCCTATATTCCACGGAAACGGAACGTAAATTCCATCTTTCCCTCTACATTCAGTAAGTATTCCGGATGAGTAAAGGACATCCAACTGTCGTCTCCCGCAATTCCCATCTGCCCGAGCGCCGCACGTACCACCGTGTAATGCACCTGAGGCAATTCGTACACATGTTTCGCGTTTTCCATTTCATGCGGCGTATATGGGAGCGCGGAGAACATCATCGGTCCGCTCTTCTCGTCCATCTCAAACAGCATACCCCTTCCGCTTCTGTCTGTCACAGATGCATAACGGACTTCCTCTTTTGCCCCACATTCCTGCGGCACAATGTACCTTGCCAAATTATCCTGAACAAGATTTTGATATACTCCAAGCTTTGCCCCTTTCTTTCGGTCCGCATAAGTCTCCTCCGGTCCCAAGCCATACCAGGTCACATGGTCATAATCCGCGTCCAGCTTGAACATCAGACCAAATTCCGGCATATCGCCCAGCTCCTTTACCGGATCATAAGAAAGTGTCGTCTGCACAGTTCCATCTCCGTACACTTCATACGCCACCTGACACTGACTGTCCGGGGTCGTCGGCATCAAATATGTGTAGGTCACACGGACCGAATACTCTTTTACCTCCACTTTCGGCTCCAAGACTTTACAGCAGTCAGCGCCTCGGTAATCTTTGTGTCCGACATACATACTGGCAATCTTCCACTGTGCATAACGTTTTGGCATCTGGTTACCCTGGTCATTGTCCACAGGCGCCCTCCAGAAGTTTGGCTTCGGTATTTCTTTAATCATCTCTTTCCCGGCATACCGGTAGGATGCCAGTCCACCATCCAAAACAGAGAAAATCACTTCAAAACACTCACCTCTGACCCCAATATTATGTTTACTCCGGATCACTTTAACCGGACGCTTACACAGCTTTTTCTCCCCCTGGTTACGGTAGACATACTGTCCAAACGCCACCTCATGTCCGGCTTTTGCCCAGATCTGATCTTCCTTCAGCCGGAAAGAAACGGTAACCGTATACTCTCCCGGCAGAGTTTCCTTCGCAAACGGAAGCGGATAGGTCTTTTCACCAAGCGGCTCTACCTCCGTCTCCATCTTGATCTGTCGAAGCGCTTTTCCATTTCTCTCCACGAGAACAACACAGTCGAATGCGTTCGTGTTCAGAAACAGATTCTTATTGATGATCGTCACCCTGTTTTCGGAAACCTTCGCCGTAATATTCTGATAATTATATTTTACTTCCTGCATCTTCGGGGACGGCTCTCTGTCTCCTCCATAGACGATACCGTTCGCGCTGAAATTATAGTCGGTCGGCCTCTCGCCAAAATCTCCTCCATACGCCTGGAATTCCTGTCCATACCGGTCTTTCTTATAAATGGTCTGATCGATGTAATCCCAGATAAAACCTCCCTGGTACAGTGGATCTGTGTCCGTCAGATCCGTATACTTATGCATTGCTCCGCAGGAATTCCCCATGGCATGGGTATATTCACAGCAGATAAACGGCTTGCTCCTGTCTTTTGCAAGAAATTCTTTGATTTTCTCCACCGGAGTATACATCTGACTTTCCATGTCGCTCGTATCATTATATCTGCGGTCGTTAAATACACCTTCATAATGTACCAGCCTGGTCGGGTCCTCCTTGCGGAAAAACTGTGACATTTCGTAAATATCTTTTCCGCCGTAGGACTCATTTCCGCAGGACCAGATGAGAATCGACGGATGATTCTTATCTCTTTGGTACATGGAATTCTCCCTGTCCAGAAGAAGCGGCAGCCATTCCGGCCTGTCATTTGGTACAATATAATCGTCGTCGCCATCTGCGCGAACCGTATCCCAGCTCCCATGTGTTTCCATATTGGTTTCATCAATCAGATAAAGGCCATATTCATCGCAGAGACGATAAAGCAGGGAACCGTTCGGATAATGACTTGTACGGATCGCATTAATATTATTCTGCTTCATCACTGTGAGATCCTTCCGCAGCTCTTCCTCGGATACATGACGCCCCCCGACAGAACTGAAATCGTGGCGGTTCACTCCCTTAAACACAATCCGCTTTCCGTTCAAAGTCATCATGTGGTCTTTCATCTCAAATCTTCTGAATCCGACTTTCTCCGGAATCAGTTCTGTCACAGCCCCGTCTTTTCCGGTTACTGTAATCATCAGATCATAAAGATCCGGCACTTCCGCACTCCAGAGTGCAGGGTGGTCTACCTCCCACACAAACCGGTTTTCTCCGTTCAGCTCTTTTTCCTCATCTACAAATACTTTTCCGTAGCGCGAAAGGACAAATCTCGCTTTTCCTTCTCCCCAGGTGCAAGAAACAATCTCCAATTCTGCTTTCTGAAGTGTCTCGTCCGGAATTGCCCTGATCCTGAGGTCACGGATATGTACATTCGGTACAGTGTACAGAAATACGTCCCGGTAAAGTCCGGAAAAACGGTAGAAATCCTGATCCTCACACCAACTTCCGGCTGTCCACTTAAATACCTGAACCGCCAGTTTATTTTGCCCCTCTTTCAGATAGCCTGTCAACTCAAAATCAGAAGGTGTAAAACTGTCCTCACTGTACCCTATAAAAACTCCATTCAACCAAACTGCCAGACCACTTTCCGCTCCCTGGAAGGAAACGAAGATCCTCTTCCCTTTCATCCGTTCCGGGACAGAGAAATATTTCACATAGCTTGCCACCGGATTAAAATATTCCGGGATCTCCCCCGGCCGGATATCCTCCCGGCCTTCCCATGGATACTGTGTATTGGCATACTGTGGGACGTCATACCCTTCCATCTGGATATGAGCCGGCACCCGGATATCATCCCAGGATGAACAACAGTATTCCTCTTTCTCAAATCCCCGGATCACCGCGCCATAGTTCCTCGCATAGTGAAATTTCCAAATCCCATTTAAACTTTCGGCAAACAGGCTTTCCCCATCCAACATATCGGTTTCGGACGCATAGTATGCATGGTCAGAATAAGCCTCCATTCTACCGTCACAGAAATATTCCGGATTTTTTACATTTGCGTAATCAAATTGTCTGTTCATATTTACCTCTCTTTTCTAAGATTCATGGTTTCTTACTTAATACTAAAACAGGCCGCCGCATCTGCGGCAGCCTTCCTGCTCATATGCGGGTCATCTGTCTTAATTATTTTACAGCTCCTGTAATACCTTCCGCAAACTGCTTCTGAAGTACGAAGAATACAATCATCGTAGGAATGGAACAAAACAGAACCCCTACCATTAAAACCCCATAATCCGTCGTATAACCGCCCGAAAGATTCGCAATCAGCATCGGCATTGTCTGTGAATCCGGAGTTGTCATAATTACCTTCGGCCACAGATATGAATTCCATGCATTCATAAATGTAATAACCCCTGCCGCCGCATAAGTCGCTTTCATCATCGGCATATACATTTTTACAAAAATACCAATCTCACTCAGGCCGTCAATACGCGCGGCTTCCATCACATCGATCGGAAAATTACGCGAATTCTGCCGGAACATCATAATCAAAAACGGCGTCGACAGAGACGGAAGCACAAACCCCCATACAGAGTTCAAAAGTTTAGCACCGGATAAAAATTTAAACAGAGGAATCATCGTTGCGACCTGCGGAATCATCATCGCAAGCAGCAGGACCGAAAACAGGATATCCTTTTTCTTATCGTGGTAAAGCTCAAATCCAAACCCTGCCAGAGAGCAGATCAAAATAGCAAGCACTGTCTGGGTAATCGCATACAGCGCAGAATTTCCCATCGCGCCCCACAGATCATTGCCAGATACCAGATTGTGGAAATTCTCCATGAAATGTCCGCCAATCGCAAGTTTCCCCCTGGCCACATCGATAGATTCATTCGTGGCTGCGGAAATCATCCAGTAAAACGGGAAAACTGAGAAAAACGCTACAATAACGAGGAATATATATGTAGGAATCAATCTTCTCTGAACCATACTTCTATTCTTTTTCTTAGTCACGCGTATCACCTACCTTTATATTGATCAACGCCAGAATTGCGACAATAACAAATACAAAGAACGACATTGCGGTCGCATATCCGAAGTTCGCGACACCCTTTCCAAACGTACTGTTGTAAATATAGTGTGACATTGTAATTGTTGCGTTTGCCGGACCGCCGTTTGTCAGGTTGACGGACTCGTCAAACAACTGCAGGGTTCCGTTGATGGACATAATAAATGTCATAATGATCGTGGGCTTCAGAAGCGGAACAGTGATGTTCCAGAACGTCTTCCATCCGTTAGCTCCATCAATCTTCGCCGCCTCGTACACAGAATATTCGATATTCTGCAGGCCGGCAAGGTAGAATACCATATTGTATCCAGTCCATCTCCAGATCAGGGCGATAATAATAACGACCTTTGCGCTTGCCGCATTCCCGAGAAAATTATAGTTGGATTCTAAAATTCCCAGATGAACCAGAATAGAGTTGATCAAACCATCTGTCGCAAACAATGATTTAAAAATCAAAGAATAGGATACCAGTGACGTAGCACATGGGAGGAAAATACATGTACGGAAAAATCCTTTTAGCTTCAGATCCTTATTGTTCAGAAGCTGAGCCAGCAGGATGGCGAGTACCAACATGATCGGCACCTGGATCAGCAGATACAGAAACGTATTTTTTACCGATGTCAGAAACAGCTTATCTGAAAACATCCTTGTGTAGTTGTTAAAAATCGGATCAGACCATTTCATGTTCGCGCTGGAACCGGTCTGAAGTGACATAATGAACGCCTGAATCATCGGCCAGAATGCCATGACCGCGATCAAAATCGTCGCCGGGGTGAGGAAAACCCATCCGGATGCCGACTGTTTTGCCAGCAGATTCATTTTTTTCTTCGATTTCACTGGAGTCCCTTCCTTTCCTTCGCTTCAATGACAACGAGGAACGAAAACTCGCCCCTCGTTATCTGATACTTTTTATTACAATGATTGCCTACGATTAGTTGCCCATATCAAAGTTCAACTGATCTTCTGCTTCTTTCAGCGCATCCATCGTATCTGTTCCGTTAATGATCTTTACGATTGCGGATCCGACATAATCACGTGCCGCATAGTGGAAATCACTCTGCTCTACTTTCTGTACATGCGTTCCCATCTCAACGATATCAGCATAGATTGGCTGATTGTTGAAGAATTCAACACCTTCATTGTAGACTTCTGTCTCACCTGCCGGAGCATAAGTAGAAATCACGCCGCCGTCTCTCAGAGCATTGTCATATGTTGTTGTGCTTCCGCCGAATGTATAAGCGAGGAAATCTTTTGCAAGATCAACATTTCCACAGTTGGATGTAATATAAAGGGATGAGCCGCCGTTACTTGCATATCCTTCTCCGCCTTCCAGTGTCGGCATGGTAGTGATTTCCCATTTACCGCTGTTTGCCTCTACTTTTTCGATTGTAGGAAGAATCCAGTTACCATTCATAATACCGGCCACCTGATCACCCTGAATTGCCTTGTCTGTATAATCAGACCAACTGTTCGGCATCAGAAGGATCCCTTCTTTTGCCATCTCAACGAGCTTCTCGACGATGGTTACAAGCGTTTCGTTCTCTGTAATGTAAGGTTTGCCGTCCTTGAACTGGGATACGCCCTCTGCCTGCAGCATGATGTAAGGAAGGTCATTACCATCGGAATTCATACAAAGCAGGGCTTTTCCCGTTTTTTCCTTGACTGCTTTACCAACTTCCATAAACTTGTCCCATGTACATCCTGTCAGGTCATCAATGGTATACCCGGCCTGCTCAAGAAGATCGGTACGGTATGCACATACAACAGTTCCATTGTCAACCGGAACTCCGTAGTGCTCCCCGTCAATCGTAGAGTAGTCAATCTTCTCCGCAGCGAAATCATCCCAATTGATATCGATGTCGCCAAGCGGCGTCCATGCGTCCGGATAATCAGCTACATATCTGTGGATGTAGTGATCCTGGAAGAGTACGATGTCTGGAAGGTTGGAATAATCTCCTGCTGATCCGGCCGTTGTGATTGCCGTTTCAATATCCTCAGATGCGGCCTGCTCCAGAATTTCCAGTTCAAACTCGGAGTCTACGTTTTCTTTGTAGTCGTCCGCCGCAGCCTGGATCGCCGGAATATTGAACGCCGGATCCCAAGCCATAATTGATAATTTGTGTCCGCCTTCTTCGCTACCTTTCTTGTCCTCTTTTTTACTGTCAGAAGATCCGCTGCAAGCCGCAAGGGACAGTGTCATTGCTCCAACGAGTAAAACGGAAAGCCACTTTCTTTTCATAATATTACCTCCTATCTTCATGTCCGGTTCTGTCTCTCCGGACATCTCCTAAAATTAATTATATCAAGACACGCTTTCCCAATTTACGCATATTCACACATATATTATGCATTTTCAACCATTTTTGTCTGCTCAGTACACTTTTTTCTTCATTTTCCCGCTTTTTCTATCCACTTTGCACACTATTAGGCTGAAAATATTTTCTTATCCCCTCATATTCTTTCTGTTTTTATCTGATCTTCCGTTTTTTTTATCTTTTGGATCCGATTCGTTTCCTTTTCTTTATGCAAAAAAGACTTTCTCAGGAAAAAGCGTTTTTAATGCACGCAGCATCTCGTCATTTAAGTCCAGTAGAAGCTTCACCTTCTCCCGCCCCTCCCCTATGATCATCGTGTAGTACGGGATATCATCATCATACGATGTGTAATCATACTTTGGAATGTGCTCTGTTCCACCTTTTTTCCGGTACTTTGCAACCTTGTCATGCCAGTGCGGAGCCACAACTTCCAGTTTGTTCAGATCCAGTTCATGCATCTGTCTGCGATGACGCTTCCCTGTAATCATATCAATCGAAAAATGTGTTCCTTCCATCGTGTACTCATATTCCTTCTGGCTAAAAAAATCATAAGCCAGGTAAAGACAGATCAACAGAAATCCCGACAGCATAAATCCCCTGGAAAAAACAATCCCCAAAAGCACAAAAAACACACCAAAGGCGATCATCAACACCTTCAAAAGACCTGCCCCCGCCTTTTTCTTTCTTGTCACCTGTTCTGTTATTCTTATTGCATACATGCTACCATCCCTCCTCTGAATGTACGTTGAATTCCAGCAGCTTCCGTTCAAAATTTTCCGGTTTCTTTCTCCACTCTTCCGGCGTCATCCCTACGGTCTTGTGGAAATTGCGGTTAAATGTAGAGCTTGTATAATATCCGCATTTCTCCGCGATCGCGGCAATCGAATCATCCGTCTTGATCAGATATTCACACGCAGACCGAATCCTCACTATATTGATATACTCCAGAGGGCTTACACCCATGTATTGTGTGAACACCCTTCGAAAATGCGTCTCGCTCAGGTGAAGACGCTTGGCAATATCACCGACCTTGATCTGCTCCCGGTAATGATCACTGATATAATCGAGGGATCTGGAGACCAGATTGCTGATCTTGGCTTTCTCACGCATATTTACGCTTCCTCCCCCTTGTATATTTCCATTTTCTCTTGCAATTTTGGAAAGAAAGGCAAGCATCTCCCCTTCTGCTTCTTCCTGATAAAACGGCTCTCCTCTTCGCATAATCTCAATAATATTCTCGATACTCTCCGTCAGTTCCGGGGCCTTACCACGGTTAGTAAAAATCGCCCTCTGGTTGACCTGGTGCAGCATCTGCTCTACGTACCTCGGTGATCCGGGAACCATCTTGTTCAGCATCTGCTCCACATCTACAAACAGATACTCCCAATAGCTGATATTTCCCGGATCACTGTTGGTTGTATGCAGATAATTACTCGGGATTACCGTCAGTTCACCTTCTCCTTCAAAATAATATTCGTCATCTCCGATCACCATTGCGCCCTTCCCCTCATGGCAATAGCCGATCTCAAGATAATTATGGAAATGGAGATAATCAATATCGCGCCCGTAGTTCTGACGCCACTTTTCTCCCAAAAGAGCCATTACCGTCCGGTTTTCCGGCATCCGGTAATACCGGAATTCTGCCTTTTTCTTTCTGTTTCTGCTCAATCTTATCTCGCCCTCCCTATACCGTCCTATGACCTTCTGAAGTATCGGTCTTTTCTTCCATTTTACCAGGAGCAGCCCACTCTGACCAGCCCCCGGCCGTCTAAAAACCAAAAGAGGCAGGATCCCATCGGAATCCTGCCTGATTGCTTTGCAAAAATTATTTAACGTTAACTTCTGCGCCTTCTCCTTCGAGTTTTGCTTTGATTTCTTCAGCTTCCTCTTTGGATACTGCTTCTTTTACTACCTTCGGAGCGTTGTCAACAAGGTCTTTTGCTTCTTTTAATCCAAGTCCTGTAATTTCACGAACGACTTTGATAACTTTAACTTTGGAAGCGCCTGCTGCTACAAGCTCAACGTCGAACTCAGTCTTTTCTTCAGCCGCTGCTGCCTCTCCGCCTGCTGCTGCTACAACAACGCCTGCTGCTGCGGATACACCAAATTCTTCTTCACATGCTTTTACTAATTCGTTTAACTCTAATACAGATAATTCTTTGATAGCTTCAATAAATTCAGCTGTTGTTAATTTTGCCATTTCATTTACCTCCATATTTTGTTTCAGTTTGTTCTCTTTCAATTAATTACTCAGCCGGTGTCTCAGCCGGTTCTTCTGCCGGAGCTTCCTCAGCCGCTGCTTCACATGCTCCTGCTCCGCCCTGTTCAGCGATCTGATTAAGTACACGAGCAAGATTTGTGATAGGTGACTGTAAGCTTCCAAGCAATTTGGAAAGAAGCTCTTCTCTTGAAGGAACTTTGGACAGTTCATTGATTCCTGCCGCATCGTAAACATTACCCTCTACTACGCCGGCTTTTACTTCCAGAGCCTCTGCTGTCTTAGCAAACTTGCAGATGATTCTTGCCGGAGCTGTAGCATCGTCTTTGGATACAACCAGAGCGCTCGGTCCCTCAAGATATTCTTCCAGGCCCGCGAACTCTGTTCCTTCAAAAGCTCTTTTCATCATTGTGTTCTTGCAGACTTTGTAAATGACACCTGCTTCTCTTAACTGTTTACGCAGTTCTGTATCCTGTGCTACTGTAAGTCCACGGTAGTCAACGAGGACAACAGACTGAGCGTCTTTGATGTCATCAGCGATCGCCTGCACGATTGGCTGTTTTAATTCCACTTTTGCCACGATTAACGCACCTCCTTGTAGTATTTGTGAGCTGCCAGAAAAAACCTCTCCGCACAAAGGCAGAGAGGTCAACATTCAAGTAATGAATTGTGTCTTCCTCGGTAGGCGTTTTAATCCTTATGCCATCCGGCACCTACTGTCTTCGGCAGTTACTCCGTAACTATAGCATGGGTTTTTATGGTTGTCAATATATTTTTCAAAAAAGCTACAGTTACTCTGTTTCCATCCGGATCGCCCCGTCCGCATCCTCGTGTATGTGAGTCCGGAAAAAACATTCTGCCGCTCTTTTCAGATACTCGATATCCAGGACCCCGGACGTTTCAAACGGCGAGTGCATTGCAAGCTGAGGCAGTCCGATATCCACCGCTTTCATAGATACCTGTGCCATCGCAAGATTTCCAAGGGTACTTCCGCCTGCCATATCAGAACGATTGGCAAAATACTGAAGAGGAACGCCTGCCTTCTCACAAATCGCCTTGAAGATCGCGATACTCACGCCGTCGCTCGTGTACTTCTGTCCCGCATGGGACTTGACCACGATCCCCTCATTGATGTAAGCACAGTTTCCTTCGTCTGTCTTCTGCGTGTAATTTGGATGCACCGCATGTGCGTTGTCACAGCTTATCATAAAGCTGGACGCGGCCGCCCTGCAGAAGTCCTCATCTGTCTTTCCGAGACCGCTGTTGATACGCTTTAACACATCCGCCAGAAAAGTGGAAGCCGCACCCTGTTTCGTCCCGGATCCCACTTCTTCATTATCAAAGCAGGCAAAGACATTCACCCCTTTCGGGTTCTTTCCTGCCAGGAATCCTTTCAGGGAAGCGTAGGCGCACTGGAGATCATCCAACTGCGGACAGGAGAGGAACTCTTCATCCATTCCCCAAATAGAAGGCTCCATTCTGTTATAAAGGAATAGATCCATCCCCAGAATTTCGTCCGGCTTTACGCCGATCTCTCCGGCGATCTCCGCCTTCACTTCGCCTTCCTCCAACACGCGGCCGGCAATCAACGGAAGCATATCTGTCTGCTTATTGAAGCTCTGCCCCTCATTGGCCTGACGGTTCATATGAATGGCAAGGCTGGGAATCATCAAAAGATCCCTGTCTATTTTCACCAGACATTCTTTGAGTCCGCCCTCTTCTTTGACAACCGCCCTTCCCGCAAGAGAAAGCGGCCGGTCAAACCATGGTCCGCAAAGCATCCCGCCATATCCTTCTGTGTTCAGTTTGGTATAGTGGCCTCTGACTTCCATCTGCGCGTTCTCTTTTACCTTAAAGGTAGGAGAATCGCTGTGGGAAGCAGCAATCTGAAAATTATAATCTGCCGGATCTTCCCCGATCTCAAAAGCGATGATACTAGAATGATTTCGTGTCACATAGTATTTCCCGCCGGCTTTCATCTCCCATTTTCTACTCTCCTGAAGCGGCATAAAACCTTCTTTTTCCAGGATCACTCCAATATTGGCGGTCACATGGAACGGAGTCGGTGACTCTTTAATAAATGCCGCAAGTTCCATCGCTTCTTCCCTGTATTTGACTGTTTCCTTCTTATCCATCTTCTAACTTTCCTTTCTTTGCTCCCGTTTTGCTATCATCGGGAGAATCAGACCAAGCGCAGTCAGCACAATCGGTGTAATAATGTTGAGCGCCATGGTAAGTGGATCTTTATTGTACATTCCCATGATACAGCAAGCAGCGGTAATAAGGAAGCACCATCCGCCAAAAAAGTAGGCAATTTTCTGATTTTTTACAAACCGGTATTCCACGTCAATCTTCCTGATCGCCTTTCTCAGCGCAATATATGCTACGAATACCCACAAATACCGCAAAGGCATACAAACCGAATTGAGTCTTGTGAGCTGCTGGAGCACGGACGCCGCCCCCGGCATTACTGTCTGGATCAGAATAATCGCTCCGGAAAGAATCACTACCAGCCAGATTCCGTTGCTAAACGCACCATATTTGTTCTGCTTACGAAGTTTCTCCGGGATAAACTCTTTTGTCTGATCGTTGTCAAGCAGCATACGGAGCGGAGCATCAATACTCAAAATCAGGATCGCAAACTGTCCGATCATATTGCAGAGCTTTTTATTTGTTTCTCAAATACTATTTATATATTTTTGTTTATAATTGCCTTCTCTTCCACAGCAACTTTCATAAATTCTGCCATGCTTTTTGTGAAATATTTATTCTTTCTGTAGTAAAAGTAAACGTTCCTCTGAGCCGCCGGGTCATCGATTTTATAATAAATCATGTTCCGGTTATAAGGAAATCCTTTCACTACCGTATCACTCACAATCGAAATCCCCATTTCCCTTTCTGTATAAGATAGTACCGACAAGATCTGATCCATCTTAAAGGCTACTTTCGGCGTGAATCCCGCTCTTCTGCAAATGGCGTCTACCCGTTCCCGAGTGTCGTTATGGGAGCGTAGCATCAGAAATGGATCGTTCTCAAACAGTTTGAGCGCAACGCCATAGACTTCAGGGCTCAGATGAACATTCTGTCTGATGTCCTCGGAAGTCATCCCCCAGGCTCCGGCTGCCTTGTTACTCTCAAAGGAGGCAGGAACTGCCAGAAGCAAAGCTTCTTTCATAAAGAACCTCTTATCATAGATCTCCTCATCCATCGGATAATTGTCCAGCATCAGATCAATCTCTCCAGAGAAGAGTTTCTTCTCAATCTGGGAGGTATTTGCCTCCACAAGATTCAGCTTAATCTTCGGAAAACGTTCCTTGAACTTCTTGACAATCGGCGGGAGTACAAAAGAGATAAAGAGATACGTTCCTCCGATCGTGAGCCGCCCTGTCCGCAGTTCATTGAGATTGCCGACATAACACTGAAAATCCTCCTCAAGATCCATGATCTTTTCCGCCGTTTTCATATACTTCTTCCCACACTCTGTCAACTGAACAGGGACTGTGCTCCGGTCAAAAAGCGGCATCCCTATTTTCTTTTCGATCTTCTTCACCGTTGCGCTCAAAGCCGGTTGTGAGATGTACAGATTGGCCGCCGCCTTGGAAAAACTTCCCTCTTTATATACCTCATAGACATAATCCATGTTCGCGAACATATTTTCTTTCATCCTTTTCCCCTTCTCATTCTTTTGTTTCTGTCTTTATCAGCCGGCAGACAGCCCGTCCATCCGCCGCGTCCAGATAAAGAATGGCAGCCTCTTTCACCCGGAACATTTTTATAATATGAAGCAATTCCTGTGTAATCTCTCCTACGAGCTCCGTCATCACTTCAGGATATGCTTTCAGAATCTCCGGCCGGTAGATTCTTGTCTTACTATTTTCGTTGATAGCGCCGTAGTAGACGTCCGCCTCAACCAGATTCTGAAACATATGGCTCCCGTACGACAGCTCAGGGCGATATCCGGCCTTTCCGTAGGCCACTTCACATATGGCGCCAAAACTACTGATGTCCGCATAGGACACCGGGACGCCGAGCTCCGGTGAGGAAGTCCCGATTCTCCCCGGAGCCAGAAGAAGTGCTTTCTCCTCTGACTCTTCCAGATAGTGATTGATCTTTCCTATTACATGTCCCACGTCCGGTTTCTTCTTATATGGATACTCATAATAAGCCTGTGGATCCACCCAAACAATATAATCCAGTTTCTGCTCCTTAGACCGCCTCATGGACGTCCGGCGCACATCAAACAAAAACTCCTCATCCACGTCTTTTGGTATCTTAACCTGATCCGAAATTCCGGAACGTAACGGTCGACACTGTACGAGAGTGACGCTCCAGTCCTTGTCCCCTACGGCATTGACGGCAAACTCAATGTCTACCGGCTGATGATAATTCTCCTCCAGGCTCTTTAACAGTCTCTTCATCATCTGAATAAAAATCCGGTCTTCCACCATTCCCTGGCAGTCCGCAAAGTAGATCTTCCTGTAATCACCCCGCCTTGAAAGCATCTCTTCCGCATCCGTATCCCGCTCCAGGATCAGCCTCCGGTATGACTTTGGCATCCCATCGATAAGTTCCGAAAGCCGCTTTGTACAAACCTCCTTTTTGGCCAGATCCACCACATCCACCTGGCGCTGGGAATACTTGTGCTTCTCCCCGACCGATCCCCAGAGATTACCCTGGGCGCAGTCCAATCCCACAAGCCTTGGATAATCCCCCGGAGTTCTCGTAACAGCCCTTGTCCCGAGTCCTGCCACCATCCGAAGCATCCCGGCTTCCGGGTTGATATGCTCCATCCATTTATAAGGATTGTAGGAACATCCCATACCGGCAATCGCTGGATAATACAGATCGCCGATCCGTTCCCCCGCGACTCTCTGAATCAGCAGACCCATCTGCTCCTCCTGGTCTGGCCGATGCCATTTTCTCCGGTACTCCATGGCCTCCTGATTCTTTACGCTGTCATAGACCCGGCCAGCCGCCAAAAGAAGCGCCTCCAGACAGTCCTCCCTGGCACCCTGGTTAGCACAAAAGACAGACTCGTACTTTCCAAAGAACGCATTGTCATACCCGTCCTCCATCAGACTGCTGGAACGCACAATAAACGGCGCGCCATCGAAATAGTCAAGAATCTTCCGAAACTCCTCCGCAAACACCCGAATCGGTCTCCCATCACGAACCTGACAGAAAATCCCTGTCCCCACAAACCAGGACGGACATGGCTCCCATCTGTCTCTGTATTCAGGAAGAAGCTTTTCCATCATTTTCTCCACCAGAAGAAATCCGCAAGATTTCCCGCCGATGACGCCGTCTCCGGTCTTATGATCTTCAATCCTCTGAAAATCATCCTCGTTAAAGTAAGTCAAGATCATTCTTGCAAGTCTGGGATCACTGGTCATCATCCTATAGCACCATTCTCTTTTTCTCTCTTCTTCCATGGCGTTCCCATCTCCTCTCATACGCCCTGCACCCCTTCTTTGCAGCAATAATTATAAGCTTTTCATAAGGGGTATATATAGATTCTATAATCTTTTATTTATATCATATTCGATAACTGTATTTTTTTCAAAACAATTTTGCCTATTTCCCAGAATTTTTCTGTATACTATTCTTCTATATAACTTTTAGCTTATAAAGTTTATATAGATATAAATATTTGTTTTTTTCAGGCCGGATTTTTATAATAAGGGCAGAAACAAGGAGGAAACGATCATGGCATCTCTTACAACACTTTCCAAAGAAGATCTGGAAGATCTTCATTCTTCCCTTTGGAACACTTATAAACAGGAACAGACAAAAGACCTGCATCTGAATATGTCCCGCGGAAAACCGTCCTCGGAACAGTTGGATCTTTCCATGGAACTGCTCCAATTTCCCAAATCCTATACACTGGCGGACGGCACTGACGCAAGAAATTATGGCGTCCTGCAAGGAATTGGGGAGTGCCGCCGTCTCTTCGGCGATCTTCTTGATATTCCCGCAGGCCAGATCATTATGGGCGGAAACGCAAGCCTGAATTTAATGTTTGACACTCTTGCGTTCCTGTTGCTCTTTGGAACAGAAGGGAAAAAACCGTGGGCAGATGAGCGTGCACAAGGTCGCCCGGTCAAATTCTTATGTCCGGTTCCCGGATATGACCGTCATTTTACTATCTGCGAGGAACTCGGCGTGGAAATGATTCCAGTACCACTGCTTTCCGACGGTCCAGATATGGATCTGGTAACTAGGCTCGTGAAAGAAGATGAACAAATCAAGGGAATCTGGTGTGTGCCGCTCCACTCGAACCCTCAGGGTGTATGCTACAGTGACAAAACCGTAGACACGCTGGCATCCATGACGACCGCAGCCGATGACTTCCGTATTTTTTGGGATAACGCTTATGGAGTACATCATATATACGAGGAAGTTCCTCTGAAAAATATTCTGAAAGCCTGTGAGAAGGCCGGATATCCAAACCGGTGCTATTACTTCTTCTCCACCTCGAAAATTACATTCCCCGGCGCCGGCGTTTCACTCATTGCCTCAAGCCCGGACAATGTAAAAGAACTGCTTGGACATATGTCTGCTCAGACAATCAGTCACGACAAGCTAAATCAACTCCGGCATGTACAGTTTTTCGGCACATCGGAGAATATTCATAACCACATGACAAAACTTGCAGCTCTGCTGAAGCCAAAATTCGACATTGTTCTTCAAAAACTGCAAGACGGTCTCGGAGCAAGCCCTCCCGTTGCCTCCTGGAGCCATCCGAAAGGCGGGTACTTCGTCTCTTTAAACGTCTTTCCGGGATGTGCCAAACGCACAGTAGCACTTGCCAAAGAAGCCGGTGTGACCCTCACGGGAGCCGGAGCTTCTTATCCGTATGGAAAGGATCCGAAAGACAGCAACATCCGGATCGCGCCATCCTACCCTTCCGTAGGGGAGCTGTCCCAGGCTATGGACATCCTAATACTCTGTGTGAAACTTGCCTATATTGAAAACAAGCTGGGAATCCAGCCGAAATAGAACGATCAAGAAAGAAGGAAAAACATTATGAATCAGACGTACAATCCTTATGACAACGTACTCCAGGTAGTACAGCAGGCTGCTGATATTCTTGGCTACAGCGACAGCGATATCGAAGCCATTAAGTATCCGGAAAGAGAACTCAAAGTCTCCATTCCGGTTCGGATGGACGACGGAACGACCCACGTATTCCAGGGCTACAGAATCCAACATTCCACTTCCCGCGGGCCTGCAAAAGGCGGAATCCGTTTCCATCCAGACGTAAGCGCGGACGAAGTCCGTGCGCTTGCCGCCTGGATGACTTTCAAATGTGCCGTTGTAAATATCCCTTACGGCGGCGGTAAGGGCGGTGTTGTATGCGATCCGACCAAACTTTCCGAAAATGAGATCCGTGCGATTACAAGAAGATATACGGCTGCCATCGCTCCACTGATCGGACCGGAGCAGGACATCCCGGCGCCGGACGTAGGAACCAACGCGGCTGTGATGGGTTGGATCATGGATACCTACAGCATGTTGAAAGGGCACTGTATCCACGGCGTTGTCACGGGAAAACCTCTCGAACTTGGCGGGGCACTTGGACGAAATGACGCAACAGGACGCGGCGTAATGTTTACAACACACAATATCCTCGGCAAACTCGACATTTCGGCAGAGGGTACAACCGTCGCTGTCCAGGGTGCCGGAAATGTCGGAAGTGTCACCGCAAAACTGCTTTACCAGTCTGGAATGAAAGTCGTTGCCATTAGCGATGTGTCCGGCGGTATCTACAATCCAGAAGGCCTGGATATTCCAGCAATCCTTGCTTATCTTGCCGCAGACCGCAGAAACCTTTTGAAAGATTTCAACGAAGAAGGCACGATCCATATTTCCAATGAAGAACTATTAGAACTGGATGTCACTGTCCTGATCCCTGCCGCTTTGGAGAACCAGATTAATGCAGACAACGCAGACAAGATCAAGGCAAAACTGATCGTTGAAGCCGCAAACGGACCGGTCGCCTCCGAAGCCGACCCGGTTCTCACCGAAAAGGGAATCCTGATCGTACCGGATATTCTTGCAAACGCCGGCGGCGTTGTCGTCTCCTACTTCGAATGGGTACAGAACATCCAGTCCGTAAGCTGGACAGAAGATGAAGTCAACAATAAGCTCAGGGAAATCATGGATGCTGCTTTCGCATCCGTGTGGGATCTGGCTCAGGAGAAGCATACGACACTCCGCATGGGCGCCTACCTGATCGCGCTCAAACGCGTCGTTGACGCAAAATCAGCGAGAGCGATCTGGCCGTAAAAGACATGTCCTCCGAAAAGTTTATATAGTTTCTTTGGCACATACATCAGTCTCATAACTTATGTATGTGCCATTTTTGCTCTTCTGAATAAAACAGACGTTTTTCACATACAGTACTAGGGGGTGATGATTTGAAAATTCAATGGAAAAAACTAATAATCTGTATTGCCATACCACTTCTCGTCGGCGGACTGTCCGCTCTTTTGACTCAGAGCAGCATGGAGACCTTTGAGATGGTGAACAAACCGCCGCTCTCACCACCGGGCTGGCTCTTTCCTGTCGTCTGGACCATTCTCTATGTGCTGATGGGAATTGCGTCCTATCTGGTTCTTACCTCCGGAAAACCAGACGATATTGCCCTGAAAGCCTATGGTATCCAGCTTGCCGTGAATTTTATGTGGCCGATTCTCTTTTTCAACCTTAATCTTTACCTGTTTTCCTTTATCTGGCTTGTGGCACTGTGGCTTCTGGTCTACCAGACCATCCGGCTCTTCTGGTCGGCTTCCAAAACTGCCGGAGCTCTGATGATCCCTTATCTTTTATGGATCACATTTGCCGGATATCTGAATCTTGGTATCTATTTCTTAAATAATTAAGAGATTCTCTGCAGGTGGAAAGTTTCTCTTCCCTTTCCACCTGTCTTCTGCTATACTAGATTCTGCATTTATACAATCGGGTGTTTCGCCCGGACTGGTTCGTGAACTTCCCAGTATAAAAAACCAAGTATCTCAAATGAAACATACAAAGGAGATTGGAGAATGAATGCACGAAAAGTAATTCTGGACTGCGATCCGGGAATCGACGACGCGCTTGCACTGATGCTCGCTCTGTCCCTTCCAGGACTTGATGTTGTCGGGATCACAGTTGTCTGCGGGAATGTTCCCGTCGAAAAGGGCGTAAAAAACGCTTTGAAAATCCTTGAACTTATGAATCGTACAGAGATTGGAGTCTATGCGGGGGAAGAAACCCCGCTTATTCGTCCTTATGTCGATGCCATGGATACCCACGGCCGGGACGGGCTTGGCGAATCAGGGCTAGCCGACTCCACAGTGGGACAGGCCAAGGGCGATGCTGTCCGTTTTCTTGCCGACATTCTACTGTCACAGGACGATGTTTCCGTCATTGCGCTCGGTCCACTGACAAATCTTGCCAGACTCAGACAGGAGTACCCGGACGCCTTTGCGCGTATTCAGAATCTTGTGTCCATGGGTGGTACATACAAAGCACACGGAAACTGTTCCCCTGTAGCCGAATATAACTACTGGTGCGATCCTGACGCCGCCGCCGTTGTCTATGAAGCCTATGCTTCTCTGCCGGAACTTGCCGGAAAAAGGATCCACATGATTGGACTGGATGTGACACGTAAAATTGTCCTGACGCCAAATCTTGCAGCCTACATGAAACGGATCAATCCGCATCTTGGTTCCGTAATGGAATCGATCACCCGGTTCTATATGGATTTCCACTGGGAACAGGAGGGCATCATCGGATGTGTCATCAACGACCCGCTGGCTGTTGCTTATTTTGCCGATCCTTCTCTCTGCGATGGCTTTGACGCCTACACCTCTGTGGTGACAGAGGGCTTAAGCTTTGGACAGACACTGGTGGATGACCACGAAATCTGGAAGAAACCACATAACAGTCACATTCTCACCAAGACAGATCCTTATCGCTTCTTCTTGATGTTTTTCTGTAAGGTACTCGGTGCCAATCCGGCACAGGCGGAATCGATTCTTCCCCAGATTCTTTCCGGGGAGGTGACAGTATGAGATATCCGAAAAAACTGACTGTACTTCAGATGTCGTTTCTGGCACTGGCCGCTGTATTGAATATTGCCGGGGCAAATCTTGCCCTTCTGATCCGGATTCCACTGTATCTGGATACACTGGGAACCTTCCTTGCCGCCATTTTGTTCGGTCCGTTTTACGGAATGGTTCCGGGATTTTTAAGTGGGATTCTGACCGGAATGACAACGGATATTTATTCCCTGTTTTATCTTCCGGTCCAGCTCCTCACCGGACTGACCGCCGGACTCTTTTTCTATGAAAAATCATTTCGGAACGGAAAATACCGGATTCCGCTGTATGCGTTTGTCGTTACTTTACCGGGAACGATTGTTTCCTCCTGCATTACGGCATTTTTATTTGGAGGAATTACCTCATCCGGTTCCACAGTCATGGTACAGCTCTTTCATCATCTGGGACTGAATCTTACTGTAAGCGTATTTTGCGTACAGCTTGTTACCGATTTTATTGACCGGACCGTCATGCTGGCCCTGTCTCTGACAGTCCTGCATGTTTTACCCGTTTCCGTATTGACTGTTTTAAAAAAAGGAGACCGTACTTATGGATCGATATAGTAAGATCACCAATAAAAATAAGCGGGAGATTGTACTTTTGAAAGCTCTTCCGTGTGCCTGGGGCAAGTGTCGCTTCTGTGATTATATTGAGGACAATTCCAGAGACAGGGAGTCGATGATTACCCTAAACCGGGACGTGCTCTCCCACGTCACCGGAGAGTTCGGCGTACTGGAAGTGATAAACTCCGGAAGCTGTTTTGAGCTTCCAAAGGAAACGCTTACCGACATCCGTACCGTCGTTCGGGAAAAGCACATCCAAAAGCTGTTTTTTGAGGCTCACTGGATCTACCGCAGCCGCCTGGATGAAATGAGAGAATTTTTCGGCATCCCGATTGTATACAAGACCGGCGCCGAAACTTTTGACTATCATTTTCGGGAGCACTACCTGAATAAACACGCTGATTTTCGTGATGCTGAGGAACTGAGCCGTTACTTTGACTCCCCTTGCCTGATGGTCGGCATCCAGGGGCAGACAAAAGAGATGATCCAAAACGATATCAGACTTTTAAAACAGTTTTTTAAGCTCGGCACTATCAATGTGTTCACCAACAATTCCACCGATGTGAAAAGGGATGAAGAACTGGTGAAATGGTTTCTGGAGGAATACCGCGAACTGGAACACGATCCATCCATCGAAGTGCTTTATGAAAATACCGATTTTGGGGTGGGGGATTGATTTGGAAAGATTACAACAGCCATCACTATGGGAGTATCCCAAGATGAACCTGTTGACAAACTAAAGAGAAATGGCTTTCTATATGGTATACTTATTATATCCATTGCAGGAGGTCATTTTTTATGATGGGAAAGCAAAGCGGACAAATCCAGAGTATGGTTATATCCACCAGGCTCGTAAAAAGGGGCTGGGTTATCTGACGGAGATGACAGTGGGTACCAGGCATGGCATTATTACGGGGGTGGACTGTTATCCAGCTAACCAGAGGGAAAGTGATATTATCCTGGAACATTTGAAAGGACAGCCTTGTAAACTATCAGGAAATTGGATTAGATGGCGGATATGATATAGGAGCGGTACACAGAGGGCTGGAGTTATTAGGGGTCCAAGGTTATACAGCGATACGTGAATATCAGAACAATGCAATGAAAAAAGGATTCTTTTATGAGGAAGAAACAGACCGCTTTGTATGTAGACAGGGAGAATATTTAGCATTTCAGAAATTAATTTATAAAAAGTCAACGGAGAACTATTACCGTTTATATAGCCGTTCAAAAAAACAATGTAAAAACTGCCCGAATTTTTCAGCTTGTGCCACAGATCTCGGTACAGTCAGAATCAATGCGAGTGCTTATTATCCCTCTTTTTATCGAAATAGCAAGAAAGTAGGGACCAGTGATTATCTGAGAGTCATGAGGCTTAGGAAGATATGGGCAGAAGGAACATTCGCAGTTTTAAAACGAGGACATAAATTGAATAAAATCCAGAAAAGAGGCCTTCAGAAAGCGATAGAAGAATGCCTCTTATCGGCAACGGCGTTAAATCTAAAACGGCTGGTAAAAGCGGTTTAAATAACCGAATTTACCAGCCGTTTTATGGCATTTCAAGAAAACATGCAGAAATAAACGCTGAAAAAGTGAGTTTGTTGGGAAAATAGCCTCCCGCAATGGATATAATAAGTATACCATACAGGAAGCCATTTCTCTTTAATTTGTCAACAGATCCATTTTGGAATACTCCCTAAAATTTTGTCAATTTGCAAAACACACTGCCATTTAATGATTGGCAGTCTATTTTATATACAGTTCTTTTACCAATTTGTTCTTTTGCATTAGTCCAATTTTTCACGGAAATTTTTTAACACAGATATCTCTTGTATTTCAAAAAGCAATTCTTCATAAAACTTATGCGCATGACTATTTCGCATTTCCCATAATTCCAGCGCCCGTTTTGTATATAATTGTTGAACAATTTTTGAAAGTTTACAATTGTATTCTCGAATAAACGAAGGAGAATCATAATCTATTGCCAAAGAATCCATATCAAAAGAATACAAAGGCTCTCCTATAATACCTTTATACATAAGTGTTCGTGCAATTCCTATGCATCCCGTCGCATCTAATTTATCTGCATCAAATAGTATTTTAGCCTCAATACTTTCTGGTCGCTCCATCCCTCGGAAACGATGTGTTCGGATGCATTCTTGAACATGAGAGATTTGTACAGATGTATATGAAAATTCACCTAAAATTTTTTCTGAAAGCTCAGCACCTCGCTTAGCATGACAAACAGATGGATCTAATCTTTCCTCTTCACGTGCAATATCATGTAAAAGTGTTGCTGTAATTAAAATATCCATATCAACAATCTCTTTTTCATTCTGGGCAATATCTAAAGCAAATGATAAAACACGATATACATGAAGCATATCGTGGATTGATTCGGAACAATATTCTATCAAAATATTATTTAACTGCGTAAAAACTTCTTTAGTCATGTCAATAACTGAGCCGTATTATTAAATCTTTCCACCCATTCCCTTTCTCAAATTTTCATTAGGTTTATAAATATATAATACGTTTTATCGTACCATTTTGCAATATAGATTTCCAGTATAATGAATTAATGCTTAATACTATTTTGGTATTTTCTGAGATCTTTGATTGACTCGATTTGAATTTTGGGTAAAATATTGACTCACATTTTCGGAGGTGTTTCTTGTGAATGTATTAGACAAAATAACCTGGCTCCGCCTAGAACGCAATTGGTCCGAATATCAGTTAGCTGAAAATCCGGTCTGACTCAGTCTACGATTTCTACCTGGTATCGTAAAAATATGCTGCCTACAATTCCCTCACTTATTAAAATTTGTGATGCATTCGGTCTTACGCTTTCTCAGTTTTTCCTTGAGGATGATGGAAACACTATTCAAATTACAGAACGCCAAAAACTATTGTTGGACTATGCAGCAAAACTTAGTCCGGAACAATACAGCGCACTGCTTAATTTTTTGAAGGCTTTATAATATCCTACGCTTTCCTACAAGGCAGATGGTATTTCTCATGCCTCTGCCTTGTACCTGTTTATTTAGCGCTCATGTTGTATATTAAAACTGACTCGATAAAAATAACCAGAAAAAAGATTGCTTTTTTAATCGTTTCTGCTTATCCTATTATATGAAAGCTACAAACTGGCAACGATTCAGTCATACGGCTCAGATTCGCAGCTAAATCTTCACGCATGGCTGAATAGTTACAAAAACGAAATCAGATAAGCGAGGTATGAGAAATGAAACCGATTAAAGAAGGAAAAGTACGTGAAATCTACGATAACGGCGACAGCCTGATTATGGTGGCCACAGACCGTATTAGCTGTTTTGACGTGATCTTAAACAATACGATCACAAAGAAAGGTACTGTACTGACTCAGATGTCCAAGTTCTGGTTTGATATGACAGCAGATATCCTGCCAAACCACATGATTTCCGCAGATGTAAAAGATATGCCGGAATTTTTCCGCCAGCCGCAGTTTGACGGTAACAGCATGATGTGCAAGAAGCTCAATATGCTTCCGATTGAGTGTATCGTCCGTGGCTACATCACAGGCAGCGGCTGGGCAAGTTACCAGAAAGACGGCACCGTATGCGGCATTCGTCTTCCGGAAGGTCTCAAAGAGTCCGATAAGCTTCCGGAGCCAATCTACACACCGTCCACCAAAGCTGAGATCGGTGAGCACGATGAGAACATCTCCTACGAACAAAGCATTGCTCACCTGGAGAAATATTTCCCGGGCAAAGGCGAAGAATATGCCGCAAAACTTCGGGACTATACCATCGCTCTTTATAAAAAGTGCGCTGACTACGCTTTAACCCGTGGCATCATCATTGCGGATACCAAGTTTGAATTTGGTCTGGATGAAGACGGCAACATCGTACTTGGCGACGAGATGCTCACACCGGACAGCTCCCGCTTCTGGCCGGCTGACGGCTACGAGGCTGGACATGGACAGCCGTCCTTTGACAAGCAGTTTGCCCGCGACTGGCTGAAAGCGAACCCGGATAACAACTGGACACTTCCGCAGGACGTTGTACAGAAAACAATCGATATCTACTTACAGGGATACGAGATGCTGACAGGCAAGACACTGTAAAAACGATATAGAAAAAGATGACCCCAAGGGTAGCTACTTATAAAACAGTATCAACCGACAAACTGAAATAGGGTAGCTGTCATGCAGGGTGTAGAAAAAGGCGCGTAGGAAACAAATCGTTTCTTGCCCGCTTTTTTTCATGCCCTTTGTTACGCAGTAGGGGCTGAAAAAGCATTGATACAGGCGGCTTTGCGGGCGCGTTTCTCGCTTGGCAAGGGAATTATACCTTTTTCCTCAAAAACACCTTTCTACTGCGTAACAAAACGATGGTAATTATCCGAGGGAGCATAGACCGTCTATCTCGGTTTTCCCTATGTTGGAAAAGCCTACGTTGGAAAATCCAACGCAATTAAATAAAGATATAACTAACTAAAGAAAAATCAAATACGGATTCAATCAAATACCGATTCCCTTCCTATCCTTTCCCTAATCCCTCTCCTTTGGAGCAAAGCGGCAGAGCCGTCGGAATGGAGGGAAATAGAAGGGAAATAGCGACATAAAGAAATATCATTTGCTATGTTACGCAATAGAACGCCATTTTGAAAGGTGGGAGTATAAAACCTTCCCCCTCTCCTTATCGTCGCTGAAATGCGCTTAAATCAAGCGAAAGAAGCACTCTATCGCGTATTACTCCATAATGAATTGAGAGCGTAAGCGGTTTATCCGATTGCGCTCTCTTAGCTGCCCAACAGCAAAGGCAGAGAAAGCCGTCAAGGACGCGCAAGCGTGCATTTTATCCTTGACGGTTTTTCTGTTTTTGCTATCACAATTTAATATCCCGAGAAATAAATATAAAAATATTGACTTCTAAATACTTTTGTGCTATATTTTAAATGAGGTGATAAATATGTCTTTTTCTTACAAACCATTATGGAAATTGTTGATTGATAAGGAAATGACAAAAAAGGCACTTATGCAAGCAACTGGGATTTCTAAATCAACTATGGACAAAATGGGACGCGGCGAACAAGTATCAATGGATATTATTGACCGCTTATGCAACTACTTTGAATGTGGTGTAGAAGATATAATTGAGCATTATTGAGGTGTTTATATGGCTGGATATTCTACAAAATTAGGTAAATGTATTCAAGGTGATAGTTTAGAGATACTACATACTTTATCAAATAATAGTATAGATTTAATTATAACGTCCCCGCCTTTTAGCTTGCAAAGGCATAAAAGCTATGGCGAAGTAGCGCAAAACGAATATGTGGACTGGCTTTTGCAATTTGGCTCTATTGCACATAGTAAGCTAAAAGATACGGGGTCTTTTGTTATTGATATTGGTGGCGCATACCAAAAAGGGCAACCAATAAAGGCATTATATCCGTTTAGATTTATGATACGAATGTGTGACGAATTAGGATATAAATTAGCGCAAGATTTCTATTGGCATAATCCTTCTGCTTTGCCTACCCCTATTGAATGGGTAAATAAAAGAAAGATAAGGTGTAAAACTTCTGTAAATACCGTATGGTGGTTTAGTAAAACAAATAGTCCTAAATCTAATATAAAGAATGTGCTTGTCCCATATTCATCGCGAATGAAAAATCTAATAGAGCGTCCTCAAGATTTTGTGAAACAGGAGGGTACAGTTAGACCATCAGGACATGTAATGGGAATGAAGTCTTGGGCAAAAAACAATGGTGGAGCAATTCCCTCAAATTTGCTGCAAATTAGCAATAGTGAAAGTAATAGTCAGTATCTTAGATACTGTAAAATAATTGGTATAAAAGGGCATCCCGCCAGATTCCCGTTAAAGCTTCCAGAATTTTTTATTAAGATGTTGACGGATGAAAACGATCTCGTTGTTGACATATTTAGCGGTTCAAATACTACGGGACAAGCATCTGAATGTTTAGGGAGAAAATGGTTGAGTATTGACTTTAACCTTGAGTATGTAGCTAGTAGTGTGTTTAGGTTTGCTGACAATGTAGAAATGGCAAATCAATATTTTAATGAGATAATGGATAAGCAGGACTTGTTAATATAGGCAAAGAGAATGCCTTACAAGACATTCCCTTTGCCTACAAGGTTTTAAGTACTTCAGCAGGGTCAAGAGGTGTAGAAATAGGATATACTTTTGTTCCGACTTCTTTAACATATTTGAGAGGTATTTTAGGGTTGTTCAAATGTGCATTTTCAATGTTTGCTGCGATTTTTTCTTTAACACTCTGTTCCCATTTTGAAAAATATGTCTCAAGATGTCGAGGATTTACAACGTAAACTTCTTGTAGTATAATTCCTTTATATGAACTAAATAGCCACCGTTCTTGCCTAAAAACATTGATACGCTCTAAATTTGTATGATGATTTGTTGAAAAGCTGCTTGTAAGATCTATATTAACCGTTTTAAGCTCCCAAGCATGACCGTATCTATCAATAGCATCGCTCCCCTCTCTACCGGGCTGATTGTCAAAATCGAATAGCACCAAAGTTTGCAGCAGCTTTAAATTGTTGTCTTGCGCTATATCTGCAATTTGATAAGTTTTAGCTAATTCCTCTATATCGTCAAGTTTTGACCACATATCGTTGAAACAATCTATTTTATCTCTATGCTCTTTATCATAATAAGCCACGTCAAATCCTCCTTATGTATTAGATAACTGCCTTAATAGCGACAATTACATATAAAAAATTATAACACCTTTGTAGAAGTATATCAATCTGCAAATGTGTTTCTATTTTTTCCTTTTGTAGGATTACAATACATGTGTTACAACTGAATAATTAAAAAGCGAGGATAGACTCTCTTTGTGTTATATTTGAATCACCACAAAACAAAAATACATAAAGGAGCTTCCTCGCATGGCAAGTATAACACAAGATATGAGATTTCGTCTATCACTGATTAAATACACTGAACGTTTTGGTGTTTCCAATGCTGCCAGAAAATATAAGACAAATCGGCAGTTTATCTATCGTTGGAAGAACCGCTATGACGGTTCCTGGGATTCCCTCAGAGACCGCTCCAGACGTCCCCATTCTCATCCAAATCATCATACCCTTGCTGAGATCAAGCTCATTCAGGATATGCGCAGGCGTAACCCTCATGCTGGTCTGGTCGGTCGTATTCTGGGGCAAGCTCATGCAGCGGGGCTATCAACGCTCGATCCCAGGACTTTATTGGTTCCTTATGAAACAAGGAATGACTGCTCAAAAGCTTCCAAATCCTAAGTACATTCCCAAACCTTATGAACAGATGTCCTATCCCGGACAGAGAGTCCAGATTGACGTAAGGTTCGTTCCCGCCTGCTGCCTGGTCAATGAAGCAAAAGGCAAACGTTTTTATCAGTATACCGCTATTAATGAATATTCCCGCTGGCGGTATGTGGAAGCCTTTGAAGAACACAGCACCTATTCTTCCGCGGTATTTTTGCGCCATTTCCTGGAACGTTTTCCTATGCCTGTTGAATGTGTCCAGACAGACAATGGGACAGAGTTCACAAAGCGTTTTCCACTTCTAGGAAGGAGACTTTGACCTTATTTCAGCGTGTTTTACAGGAATATGGAATCCGGCATAAACTGATCCGTCCATTTACCCCAAGGCATAATGGGAAGGTAGAAAGAAGCCACCGCAAGGATAACGAACGTTTCTATGCCAGCCATACGTTCTACTCTTTTGAAGATTTTTCAAAACAGCTCAAGACATACAATCATAAGGATTATAATCAGTTCCCTATGCGTCTGTTAGGCTGGAAATCACCACAGACTATCCCAAGGGATTTATTCAGTATGGTGTAACATATGTTTGACAAACTTACACAAATGTGTTTCTATTTTTTGCCTTTGGTATTTTCAATTTTTTCTTAAATCTCCCCGAAATCTTTGGCAAAATCGCCATGTGTGGTGTAGTAGGTATCGAAAGGATTTTCAGAGGGTTTGGGATACTTCCCAACAAGCAAAATGCAGAACATTTTCGGAAAAGGGTACTCTTTTCCTATGCTTGCTCCGAAACTTCTCACTTTATCAAATACGGAAAGGAAGGGAAAAGAGTGGAAGGTCAACAAAAAATCAAAGACGGACATATCGTGGTAAAAAATCCGCTGTTTCAAGAACTGCCTACGCATGAAGTAACGATAAAATCCGGCAGGACGCTTTATCGCTTTACGGGCAGCTATGACGGGGAAAGGAGCAGAAATTATGTTAAGGCAGTCTGACAGAATTACCGCCCTCTATTGCCGCTTATCGCGCGACGACGAATTACAGGGGGGGGGACAGCAACAGCATTGTTAATCAAAAGGCGATTTTAAGTAAATACGCAAAGGAGACCATTTTCCTAATCCTCAATTTTTTGTGAACGACGGGTATTCGGGGGCGAACTTTGACCGTCCCTCTTGAAGTGAACTGGTCGCTCTGATTGAAGATGAAAAGGTCGGCGTTCTGATTGTCAAGGATATGTCCCGTTTGGGGAGTGATTATCTGAAAGTCGGCTTTTATACGGAAGTCCTGTTTGTGGAGAAAGGCGTGCGGTTTATCGCTATCAATAACGGCATAGACAGCGTAAACCAAACGGACAGCGATTTTACTCCATTTTTGAATATCATCAACGAATGGTATGCGAAAGACACAAGCAAGAAAATCCGCGCTGTGATGAAGTCAAAAGGAGAAGCAGGAGAACACCTCT
>ENA-ORTH01000868-ORTH01000868.1-human-gut-metagenome-genome-assembly--contig:-NODE-868-length-34942-cov-3.550320_pt1 | contig 34942 bp, 42 predicted proteins | sample MGYA00241914_ERZ509192 | MGnify/ENA primary metagenome ERZ509192 (study PRJEB26280, sample SAMEA2338826) | human gut metagenome | biome: human gut; feature: human-associated habitat; material: faeces... | reverse complement strand
TCCGGATGCAGTACGTCCAACAATTAGGAATTTGACTGGTTTCTGAGGTATTTTCTTTATATCTATCGTCTCCTTTATGTGATGCGAGGCCGAAGCCCCGCATATTTATTATTTTCTTTTCTTGTGTCGTCTTTTAATTTCTCTGTCAATCAGTACATTCCAGATTAAATTTGGATGTTTGTCCCGAATTTTATGCCATTTTTGGGACACTATATCTCTGATATTACATATTAAGATGCATGGGCCTCCTGCTAAAATTAGAAAAAAATCTTTTGTTTCCCATTCATCTAGGATTTCACGCAATTCTGATTCACTGGAAATTCTAAGTAACACTTGAATACATACAAATCCACAAACGATCCAAATGCTACATGCGATTAATAAATCAACCCACATTGAAATTACTTCCCTTCATTAGCAACAACAGTATCGGCCCCAGTTACAGTTACCCAGCCGTGCTGTAATCTTGCTTCTGCTTCTGTCATTTTGATCAGTTCGTCTGTAATAGATTCTGACTTTAATCTATTAGCTTCTGCTTCAGCCTGTGCGTTTGTGATTGTAACCTGTGCATTTGCTTCTGCTTCAGCCTTCTTCGCTTCTCCCTGTGCAATCGCAGTCTGCTTGTCCAGTTCTGCCTTTTCTGCGTCCTGTTTAGCCTGTTCTTTAGCCTGAACTTTTGCCTGTAACGCTTCATCAAGCTGAACATCGATAATCAGTGCTGACGAAATCTCAATACCATATTCATCGTTAAGTTTGGAGTTTAAATATTTTGTGATCTCCTGCCCGACTTCCGCTCTCTTATCGGAGTAGATGTCCATTACGGAAAATTTCGGTGTCACTTCTTTGATGTATGCAATGATTGAATTTTTAACCTTCGATTCTACGAGATCTTCTCCGTCCATCCCATTGAATTTTTCGTACAGATCTGTGACGCGATCCGCCATGAAGTTATAGTTCACAGTCATGTTCATTTTCACCATACCTCCGTCCGCCGGAGCATCTACGTGAGTATCTTTTTTTAGCTTCTTTTCGTTAAAATCTGATGCGTTATTACTTAGTACAAGTTGCTGCTGAGATACTGGATAGTCACGCACTTTATCAAAAGGAGATACCAGATGGAATCCCGGAGACAATGTTTCTTCCTGTACACCATCTTTCATAGAGTAAACAACTCCAACTTCTCCTTGTCCTACATATGTACCACCTTTAATAAGCATTGCTGCTCCTACTACAACTGCAACCACGATTAAAATTTTTACTACTTTAGCTTTCATTTATTCTTCCTCCCGAATTTTCTGTTTCATTTTTTCATGTGCTTCCTGTTCGATTTCAAACATACTTTCTTTTCGTTTGATGGAAATGTAGATCTTACTTCCAATCCACCATAAAGCAAGAGCAATGATTCCTAATACAAAACACAGCATTAGGAAAATTAAAAATCTTCCCATGTTTTACTCTCCTTCCTTCTTGCTCGGATCAATTCCTGTAATCAACTCAGAATATGGTAATGTCTTAATCCAATCAATAAAACCTTTCGCCCATTCATCCAGCTTATGGTTCTTACGAGACTTATAAATATTCGCTAATACCTCGTAGTTTAACATCACAGTCCGTTTTTGGTTGTATGAAGATGGAAGCAACTGGATGATTGTATACCAAATTTTCTTTTTATTTTCTTCGTTTTCTTCATTAAAATATGAATCTCTTAATTCATTTAAAGTATCTACTATTGGTCGAGCAACTTTCTCAAATACATTAATATTATTTGCATATTTGTATTTGTCACTTATAATGTCATTTATGCACGTATGAGAAACACTATATTTCTTAGCAATTTCTCGTTTACTTATTCCTTCTTCATCCCACAATCTCTTAATTTCATCACGTTGTTCTTGTGTGAATTTTCCTTTATAAGTATTAACGGTTTTAAGTTGCAAATTATTTTCTCGTGCATGTTTTGTGTTTTCCTTCTGCGTACACCATTCAAGATTATCAGCATGATTATTTTGTTTATTACCGTCAATGTGATTAACAAATGGTTTATTATTTTTATTTTCAATAAATGCTTCTGCTACAATTCTATGTATGGGATATGATTTCCCTCTAATCTTTACTCTGATATATCCATCTTTTTGCTTTGAACCAGATAACATTCTATTCTCATGTTTAATCCTGCCTTGATTGCTAACAAAATAAAACTCATCTTCTACAGTTGGCTTCCATTCTTCTTTTTCTTCATCGATTTCTGGCACAAAAATTTTGATTTCATTTTTATATCCTAATAATTTATCAAAGCTAAAATCGTTCATTTCAAACGGTTTCGATAAAAGTTTATGCATCTTTGAACAGCTATTGGCAACCGTTCCTATTTTGTAAGTGTCATATTCAGACCACCAGTACAGAGGTGCAGTAATTGTTACCATAACAGGCAACATTCTCATAAACTTTCTGTGATCTGTTCCCGCTTTACAAAGTCGCATCAATAGATCATGATCTTTTGGACCGATGTTATAGCATCTATGCTTCTCACATTCTGCCCGATGTTTCGCTGGTTCACAGTGATCATCTTGATCTACGATCTCGCAAGCTCCACAGTCGACAGCATCATAACTATCACTCTTATCCCAAGAATTCATAGGATTTCTGGCTCCCATGATAACAGCTTCCCACTGCGCTGGCGATGGCGTAACAGTATTTTCAAATTTAATCATCTATAGATTTAACCCCCACTTGGCTAAAAACTTATAGAAATCCTCGGCTACATCTGTGCGATCAGTATGAATATGAACATCAATAGGCTGAGACAGATCCAAACTATATACACCAAGAGTGCTTTTCGCATTAACCACTTGTCTGCCCTGTGTGATCTCAATTTCTCCTGTGTAATATTGACACCCTTGAATAAATTCATTTATATCACTGATCAGATTTAATTGAATTTTCATTTACTTATCTCCTTCCACTAACCAAAGATCAATTAATTCTTGAAAATGGCTCGCCACCTCTTTGTTGTTTGTATGTATTACTACTGTAAATTCTTTATCTAATGGCATACTCAGTACACCCATAATACTTTTTGCATCAATCGTATATCTGCCGTACTTTACATCGATATCTTCTTCAAATTCGTTGCAGATCTTCACGAATAAAGCTGTATTATTTGCGTTATTAAGTCGAATTCTTGTCACTCACTCTCTCCTCCTCTCCGTAAACATCCCATATTTGCCGAATAAATTTTAAAAGCATAGCAGAAATTATAGGGATCATCTGAATAAGTATTGTGTCTTGTGATGCACTCAATTGGATACTCATTTCCGAATTCATCTACCACAATTAAAAAATTGTCCTCACTAATCTTGCTTAATTCTTGCTTTGCTTGAGATATTCTACTAATCATCATCTGATAAGTTATCTTCACCTCTTTTATCACATAATCGACGTATTGTTTGTATGTCTTTTGTGTAAAGCTTCATCTGATTCATTACTGTATTAATTGCAGTAATTTCGTCATCACAAATTCCATAATCTAACTGTTGTAAAGAAGTATGATTTTCGTCCAACCACTCTTCTAATTCGCTGAACCCTACGTGGATCACCCCATCGAAGTCATAAATAATGGTGTATTCAATTTCTTCCCACATTTCGTGAGATATGGTTATCTTAAAATCCGTAGGTGAAATTTCCATACGCATATCAAAATCATTTCCAATGAGATTCCTTAATTCTTTCATTAATTCTAAGATAAGGCATTCCTCCTTTTATTCACTTAAATAAATTTGCTTTCCAATCGCATTTACAACATCAACCGTTACTCCATTACCTGCTTGTTTATAAAGTTGGCTGTCTGAGTTTACAAATGCAGCTCGCTCAAAATATTCATCTGACCACCCTTGTAGTCTGAAGCACTCTTTTGGTGTAAGTTTACGGATTGCTATGTAACACTGATATTTCTCGTACCATACGCAATAAGTTAAGAATCCACCAGGCATTTCAGCATAAATGCCATCATTATTTGTCTTTTTAATTGATGTTTTTAAAACAACAGAAGTATCATGCTTTTCTGCTTTTAAAGTTGGAACAAAATCCTTATATATAGGAGTTCCAAATTTTTCTGAATTAAACGCATATATTCCTCCTATTGGTTCAATAACAACTCCATGTCGATCCTGTGCAGTCAGCGTAAACATTGGCTCTCCATCTTCTTTAAAATGTCTTCCGTTCTGACGTTTGTTTACCCTATCAGGAGTAAGTATAGGAATAGCTACTTGACTTCCTTCTCCTTTATTGGTTGTTAATGCAGGATCTGCCGCTTGAGAGTCATAGACATTACCATTCATTCCATGTCCACATGGATTTACATTTCCAAGTACTTTGATACCAACATGATGTCCTCTTCCTCCACCTTGTCCTGTGTCCAACGCTTCTGTTATTCCATCTGGGGAAAAGGTTTGCATATTTCTATGATAGCCATTTCTGTGTCTCATTATTGAAACACTATTTTCTCCATCTGCTCCCATGATAGGAAATATTTTTGAGGAACCGAATCTTCTAAGATGTCCGATAGTGTATATGCGCTCCCTGTTTTGAGGGACGAACCATTTTGAGTTGATATTCTGCCATTCGATATCGTACCCAAGTCTGTCCATTTCAGAGAGGATTGATAAATAGTCAAGTCCTCGGTTTGAAGAAAGCATTCCCTTAACATTTTCATAGATAAGCCATTCAGGTCGGTTTTCTTCTTTTTGTTCTTCCAAGAGTCTAAAAATTTCTCGTATAAGGCTTGATCTGTCTCCGTCCAGTCCTGCTCGTTTTCCTGCAATGCTGAAGTCTTGGCAGTTGTGCACTCCCATGTTGTTTGCTGTGTATGAATGATCATCTTCCACCTCCATGTTATATACTGTTTCTATTCGATCAGGATTGTAAGATAGATATGTAATAGGCATCCACAAACAGTTATCCAATTCGAAAAGAAAATCATTTTTATTAATCTGTAAAGTCCCATCATTCGGAATTTGAATTAACTCATCCCCAGTAAATTTCTGAACCTCTTTCCAATAAGGGTCTGAAACTGTTATATTGAATAGAACCTCCTTGTCATCCCCTTTGTTGATTTTCGTATCTCGCACATAGAACCTATGATTTCCAGTTACTTCTGTTACAGGATTTCCTTTAACTTTTAATGTCCAGATACCTTTCTTTCTATTTACCATAGGGATTAGAACTTTTTTAAATCTATTTTTATGAGTGAGCACCATATCTCCCATCTTAATATCTTCTATAGGAATCAATCCTCGATGAGTAGTAATTAATGTTCCTTTCACAAAACATGGAGCACCAAATGTCCAGCAGTCTGATTTTGGTAAGTTTCTAACGTTTGCATCTCTGATGTCACTGACGTACCACTCTCCATTTCTATATTCTTCTTTTAAAATTTCTTTCTGTCTTTTCTTGAGCGGCAGAGTTTTAAGGTATTCTTTCTGTTCTTCTGTAATCAAATGCATAGATGTGTAGCTTGCTGTAGCGTATTTATCAAACTCACAGAACCCGACGCATTTATGACCAGCTAATTCCATTCCTCTTCGGAAACCACCAATGCCAGCAAAAAAATCTATAAAAGTAAGTTGTTCTTTTTCTTCGAAAGGAGATATACAACCGTTCTTGTATACCCCTCCCTGATTAATTTTTGTGTTTTCCATTATGTCCACAACAGAACGTACGTTACTTAACCGGTTCTGTTTTCTCCTTTTTCCAATTTCAGGTTGTACTTCCCTGATAAATTCTTTTTATTTATAGTTTTCTATAAAATCCTCAATATTCATTTGTCCAACTGGACAATCCATGGTTGCATTGTGTAACGCTTCTTCTACATTTCCTTTCATCTGCTGGAAATAGCTTTCTTTCAGTTCGCTTGAAATTGTTCTTCTTCCAAGAGTAAGCGCAACATAAGATGTGCTGCCGATTCCTCCGAATGGATCAAATACGATATCATCAGGATTCGTCCATAATTCAATACATCTCTGGATAACACTTAATTGAAGAGGGCAGATATGCTTTTCATCTTTTTCTGCTCTTGCGGATTTCTTCTGGAGTGTATCTGACTGCCGAATGTCCATCCACACCGGGCTTGCATAGTTCTGCCACACATTGACCGGAAATGATTCATGCGTATGACTAATTCGTTCCGGATTTTCTCCCGGTTTCCGCATTGTAATAATGTAATCAGGAATTCCCTGCCTACACATAGAACTGTCTTTCCTAATCTGTTTATGTAATAAACCAAGGGCTTTTGTTCTCTGCATTTCTGTTACAGGATTTTTGAAAATTGTTACCCGCGAATGGTAGATAAACCCACAGTCTTCAAAAATCTGCCGTATCATCGCCGGAAAATCCTTTAAGCCAATCACGCCATCTCTCGATTTCATTAATGGCAGATCCATGCAATGAAAACTCAGTAATCTTCCAGGCATTGTAATTCGGTACAGTTCTTTCGCTAAGTAAATAAAGTGATGATAAAATTCATCGTCTCCTTTACAATTTCCCATATCTCTATCACTATTTGAATAAACGTACAATCCTTCAAACGGAGGCGAAAACAGCGTATAATGAATACTGTTGTCTGGAATTTCCTTTGCGATCTCACATGAATCGCCATTATAGATGGCGTATCTATTTTTAACTACCTGTTCAATTACGTCCATTAATTAAATTCCTCCCAATTCGGTAATCTCATTGTTTGATGCGGTTCATAAGGAGTACTGATCCTACATGTGCTTCGCAGCTCCTTCTTCGTAATTTCCTTTGTAAGCTCCGTCATTTCTTTCTGCATTTTTAGGAAGTCTTTTTCTTTACGTTCAATGTTTTCCTTGACACATCCTTCCTTTGCGGAAATGATGATATAAACATTTACTGGACAGGTTTGTCCAAACCTCCAACACCGCCGGATTGCTTGATAGTACTGTTCATAGCTATCTGAGAGTCCAGTGAAAATCATATTGTGGCAACTCTGCCAGTTACAACCATACCCTGTGATTGATGGTTTACTTACTAATGCTCGAATGGAACCATCCGCAAATTCTGTGACTGCATCAGCCTTATGAGAGGCTTTATCAGCTCCTTTTACCTCAACAGAATCTTGTATCAGTTCATGTAACCGTTTTGATTCATCATTTAAATCACACCAGACTAACCATTGTTCGTCAGAAGAGTTAGCCAATTCTGCTGCTTTCTGACATCTCAGATCTAAACTGTCTTTTCTGGCTTGTCTACGTTCTGTCAGTGTCAAAGTTTCACTGGTCGGTTCTTCTCCATCGACTACAATCTCTGTAATATTTAATGGAGGTAAGTGATAAGCTGTCCCGTCATATCCGAGATTTTCAGGGTTATCGATAAAAACAGAGAACGTAGAAAGCCATTGCCAGAACACTTCTTCTGCGTGTCCTTTTAATCTCCACTTAGAAGTCTGTCCTCCGTCGTGTACAAAAAACATTGCAAGCATTTCTGGTCTTGTCATTACTCCACAAAATTCAGAATGATTTCCGAGTTCCATATAATCATTTGGAGCGGGTGTTGCTGTGCAGGCAAGTTTATATGGCACATCCTTAAAGCTTTCTATAATGAAATTTCTGACCTTCCCGGAATAAGATTTCAAAATACTGCTTTCATCCAAAACTACGCCCACAAATTGATTCGCAATGAAATGATCCAGCTTTTCATAATTTGTAATATTAATTCCGTTCTCGCACTCTTCCTGGGATTCAACCACTTTTGCAGGAATACCGAATTTATCTCCTTCTCTTTTGGTCTGCTCTGCGACTGCCAAAGGCGCAAGAATTAATACCATACCACCTGTTTTTTCATGTACCTTATTAGCCCATTCAAGCTGCATAGCCGTTTTCCCAAGACCGCATCCGGCAAAAATACATGCTTTCCCTTTCTTTAAAGCCCATCGAACAATATCCTTCTGGAAATCGTACAACATAGGATTGAGATCAGACTTATCGATATCAAATCCACTGCTCTCTAAAACAAATCGTTTTGACTGTAAAAATTCATTGTAGTTCATTGTTTAAGGAACCCGATATATCGTTACCCAAGCTTGAGGTTCGGCTCCTTTCTCAATATTTAATTTTCAAATGGATTTTTGATGTTTTGCTTGTAGGGTTTGCCAGCCCCTACATAATATTATATGTTTACAAATATCAATTATGAGTTCTGCTATAAATGATTTCGTAAATAAGATTCAAAATATCCTCGGATAAAAAATCCCGTGTAATTCTTATCCTTGAGGAAAACAATGGGGATCTGATACTTATGCCAAAAGCTGTGGACGCTCGCCCAATATGATTTATTATTGTATTTGGTTTCGTAATTTCCAGATACCATATCTCCGTATGTTGCGTTTTCGATCACTAACACTTTACTGGACGGAGCTAGACATAATTCCTTTTCTAATCGATCCCTTTCTTTCGTTAAATTCCCACTGAGTTCTTCTAATGATCCTTTCCGTTCCACAACAATTTGCTTATCAAAATACTCATCCCGGCATATAGATAAGGATTCATTCGCCGGGATGTAGAATGAATAATCTCCGTATTTTAGAGCCTTCTTCTTATATTGAATGTTAGCTTTATCAAAATATTTCAAGATGTGATCGTTGACTTTTTCGCGAGTATCAATCAAAATCACCATTGAATGAATCAGTTCATCTAATTCTTTTTCAGTATATTTGTAGTGTCCTATCATATAGCATCCTCCGAAGTGATCTTACGATAATCATTAATCCACCAATCGCTCACTCCTGGCACCACTTCCCACTCTCCATCGTTGTTTTTTGCCCGCTTTGGTTCCTCTTTGCAGCTTATCATATAAATAATGTCTCCATTCTCTACGGGTAACATCTGAAAACTTGTCTTTACCTGCTTATTGTTTCTGATAAGTTGTTTATGGATCTTCATCTCGCAGGTTTCCCCTGTTTTCAAACAATATGCCAAAAATTTCGGAGAATATGTAGTGTCTAAATCTAATACCGCAACATATCTTGGTGATATATCTGGATTTTTATATTCTACATATTCTAAGACATCGTACTCAAACTGAATAAGATCCTTAACTGGGTATTCATTATTCGGAATATGTCTGAAAATCTCCCGTACCAATCCGTGTAAATCCAAGATCGTCCATCGTGAGGTACTGACTTTTCCAGATTTCGTAATATCTGTTGCGTAACGGTTCAGATCAATACCAGTTAAACCAAGCTCTTCAATCTGACTTTTATTGATAGTTGATCTTCCACCCTGCTTATACCAATAATCAATCATGTCCGCTGCTTGGAGCAATTTTTTCACACTTCCAAAACGATGAAAGTATCGAATAGAAATCAACTTTCGCAACACAGTCGTATTGATTTTCTTATTCTTTGCTGTTAAGTAAATACGGACAAAATCATTCAATCCACTCTGTGCAATTTCGTATAAAGATTGGACTACATTAACGCCAATATCTTTTACACTGGACAAGCTTGGATATATGATCTTCTTTTCGTCGTCCACCGTGAATTTTGAATTATCTGCCCCGTACTCATATGATCCGATAGAGTAACCGTAAAATTGTTTTGCTTCCTTTTCCAATTCTGCAATCTTGTTCTTATTTCCTTTTTCCTGATAATGGTTCAGCACCACTTCATAGAAAACTGACGGGTAATGAGCTTTCATCCATGCTTCATATAGGGAATCAAATGCCATTGACAATGCATGAGGAGCATTAAAACTATATCTGGCGCTGTCTTTAATTACTTTATATACCGGAGCAAAGTTATTTGTATTCCCAATATTTTCAAGCCAGTGTGACTTCATATTGTTTTCTACTTTCTGTAGTGCTTCTCCGACCAGTTTCTTTTTACTGATTTTCTTGATCGTATCGTAACTGTCCTGCATCGGAATACCAAGGAATGAAAAAATTTTCATAACGGCTTCCTGATACAACATATAATGGAAGCAATCCTCCAGAAGTTCATCAATCGCTGGTTCTCCATTACTGTACGGAATACGATTTAAAAAGCCGTCAATCAGAGACTTGAATCCCGGGCGAATTGCAGCAATAAAAGCAGCTAACTCTTTGACATTCTGCGGCCGGTACTTCATCACCCTTTTGGTTGTTGTGGCTTTTTCACATTGGTTTAAACAACAAGTAATCCCTTTCGCATATAAATCCCATGTTAAGCTATCACCTGTTACCATCTTTCTGAGCTGAGAAACTGTTGGAACTTCTTTCCCGATAGCGTGGTACAGTTTATAAATCAATCCCACCACATCAACGATAAGGAAATCGTCTTTTACATACCCGAACTTATCCAACAGACTTCCTTCAATATTGACAACCATCGTCGGCGTTTTAGAAGTTTTTGACTGACACCGGATCAATCCAATTTCATAACGAAGATCTCCATATCCTTCTACATCTGTATGTTCTGGATCTCCGTTAAATAGGAAGAAACCACATGCATGAACTTTTGCTTGTTCAACAATATCCTGATATGGTTTACTCTCATTGAAAATCCGCAGATACTCTGGATCAGTAATATAATCTTCGATTAAAATACTTTGCTTTTCTTCATTATCGTCCGCCTGCTTTAAAGCTTCATTGTACCGATCAATACACTTTGAAATATTGTTTGCTACCGTCGGTTCAATCCCACGAATACCGGCGTACAGTTTAAATCCAGATTTTTCTCCTAATTTTCCAACTGCCAGTAACGGATAGCATCCATGTTCCCCACACAATTCTTTCCCTGCCTGAATGAAAGGCTCCTGTTTTGCGACGTTTGCGTCGATATCCGGCATTTGATGAGAAGATAAAATACGGTCTTTCGTAATAAAACGCTCCGGATAAATCGGCACCTCGGATTCGAATCGATCAAGACTTGTAAATCCAAGTAACTTACTGCAATAATAAGAACTGGCACTACCTCTGGATGTAGTCGTAAGCTGCCCTCCATATTGATTTACAGCCAAGTCAACCAGTCTATGATTAAATAAGAAGTAATCTGCGGTCTTGCTATCCCGGATTTCTCCGAATTCATAAGTCATTCCTTCTTTCCGGTCTTCAGTATGGTGATCCCTATCTTCTTTCTCGAACTCTTCATTCAGTATTTTTTTGAGGATTTCCGCTCTCTGTTCATAGTTATACTGCTGATATTCTTCTATGATCGGGATCTTAAAGTTTGTTGACAATGTGATATCGTGGCATCCATCGACAAATACATGCGTATTCATCATTGCATACAGGATTTCTTCTTCCGGCAGGACATTTTGTTCTACCATTCTCCGATACACTTCTCTGCCATTCGGAAAATCCATATACCAGCCAACTTCATCATCGTAAAAAATCTTCTTACGTTTTAAGAGATTATCCCTTTTAATCCGGTCTTCATCATCAATGTAATGTGTATCCAATCCTATGATTGTCTGGATTCCGAATTCTTTTGACAACGCATAAATTCTGCGATTTAACTCTTTCTGAGGATCTGTATTATGCGTCTGATACTCTAAGAAGAAACTGTCTCCAAAATGCTGCCAAACCCGATACCAAATTTCTGTTGCATCTTCATATTTCCATCCGGCCAAACATGCACTTGTAACATATACTTCATCTGGTGAAAGCTGAAATAGTAACTCTAAATCAATCCTTGGTTTACCATAGAATCCGTTATCATGTGCTTCTGATATCATATAATTAATCTTTCTGATAGCTTGATATGTACGAGCTACCAACACAATATGGCAATTTGTACGATCTCTGCTTTTCTTTACTTCTCCAGTTTTGCTATCAGTCTTTGCTTCTCCGGTTTCCGGATCGATAACCGGATATTCCCGCAGTCGATCTTTTACCCAATATGCTTCTGTTGAATACCTGAACTTCATAGATCTAAGTAATTTATTTTTCGTCCGGAAGGATTCATCTTGTGTGTTTCTGCATAAATCATAGACATACGCCCACTCTCCCTGGAATCCATGTTCCCCGGAAAAATAACAGGTGCAACCGTATTCCTGAGACTTCCGCATAAAATCAATAATATCTGTTGCAGAATCAAACTGAACTAAATTTGACCAAGTTGTATGTTTATGGTAGTTCTCCATCAACATATTTTTTTGAGTAACCCACTCTGTAATGTCATAAGGGAATGAAAACTTTAATCTTTGTGATGCTTGTTTAGCTGCTCGAATCACGGTCTGTTCTATCATGGTTTATACTCGCAAGCGTTCTCCCGCTGTGAACACAGATAGTTACAATAGTAAAAATCTGGATGCGGATTCCACTCTGTTTCTTTCTTAATTAATTCAATTGTTTCAATCGCCCATTGTAATGCTTCCTGATATTCCTCTTTTTCCCACTCAATTTTCAGATGTTTCCGATCTTTAAATAAATTCCATTCTACAAATTCTACGTGTCCATATTCTTCAAGAACTGGTTTGGAATATAAATATAACTGCCGTTTAAATTCCAAGAAATGAGCCTGATCGGTTTTACTAATGTTCCCATTTTTTAAAATTTTGATGCTGCCACTTTTATGGTCTAAAATTGTAATTGCTCCTGTTTCTTTGTTATGCAGGAGTAAATCGATATATCCAACTGCATCATATTCCCCGATTTTAAATCGTACTTCTTTTTCGACTCCAAGAATATCGTATTCATCTAATAAAAGATCAATATGATCCAAATAGTCTAATCCCTTATCATAATAAGACTGCCGAATATCCGTATACATATTGGGCGGTGCATCACAGTATACGACTTCATTAAAATGATCTTCGTAGTATTGAGAAATTTCGAATAATGAAAGCTCACCCTTCTCATATTTCTCTAGTATCTCATGCACAAGACTTCCGAATTGAGCAAAAAAGTTTTGTGCTTTTGGATAACACTGAATGTAATTCATCCACCATTCATACGGGCAGTTGTAATAACTATTCAGCCTACTGAAAGACCATACCATCGTGTCAATAATGAAACGATCATTGTTAAAATCATTTTCTTCTAATATGAATTTTTCTGAAATTAATTACACCTTCCTTCTTTGGACATATAATTCTTCCCATATTTCTCTTCCTTTGTCGCAAGGAGAGAGCTTTTCAGACGGATCACCCAGAATCCTTTTCGGATCTAAGATGACATATACGTTTGTGAACTTACGCAAGATACCTATACATGCTTGAATCTTCGTAAGAGGAACATCATTATCGAATGCAATCACTACATTTTTTATGTGCATTTGAATCAATATACTTACCTGTTCATCATTCAAATAACTTGTTTCACTTGCCAGCCAGTTATCATAACCCCACGCTTCGACTTTCATACCGGATTTAATTCCCTCGAAAATAATAACTTCATCCTTCTTCCGGATCGAATCTTGATTCTCCTTCATTCCGACGAAATAATCTATTGTTCCGATTTTTTGGTAGTTCATATATTTTTTAATACCAAGTTCTTTATAGTTTGGAAATCTTGTTCTTCCCTTAAATCCGATCAACCGTAGTTGATTGTCATATACTGGATATACAATGCGGTTTGCCTGCGGATCTACACGGATCTGATACTTTTTCATAATCTCTGGATCAATTCCTTCTTCTACCCATTCACTTGGAATTCCCTCAGAAAACCTCTCAAATGCAGTCTCTTCCAGAATTTCTCGATATGGTATCGCCTTCTTCTTACTTTGTTTTACATCTCGCATCTGCTTAAATATACTTAATGAATTGCACTGGTGAAGATGTTGGATATCTCCACCAGCCATATTGCAAACTTTTTTGACGGCATCATCATAAGAAAGATGCTCAAAAGTCATAATCCAACTGATGATATTTCCGCCACAACCACATGAAAAACAATGGAATAAATTCTTCGATGGAGTAATGAAAAGAGACGGAGTTTTATCAACATGCCTTGGACAATGCGTTGCGTACTCGTCATTTCCACGCTGTTCAAAGTCCATCGTTCTGCTTGCATATTCATATAAATCAACATGACTACATAATTCCTGTAGCATATCATCATCGTATTGTTGCATTAGACTTCTCCCAACTTTTACTCAAATGGAGTACGCTTTGTAATATGCTGTTGTGCTTCGCTGATTCTCATTTTGCTCCCATCGAACATGAAATCAATGTATTCATCTTCCGACATTTGTTCTCCCAAACGATTAAGATCCACTGTCAAAGCATAATTCCCACATTTCAGCCCGTCTTTTTGAACCTTATCTCCATCTTTATCTCTCCACCATAAACTTGCGCTTACATATCTTTCAATCTTATCAGAATCCGCAACTTGATCTCCACGATTCAACTGTGCGCCTGCTAACAAAGCAATATCTAAATCACCGGCTACATTATTTTTCAGAAAATCACATCTTGCTCCTAATACGTTATAGTTTTCAGATGCAGAAGTCACATTACTCTTAATATAATCAAAGATAGAAAACTCCAAATTCATCTTATATTTCAGAATTTTATGTATCGCATATATTTCTTCGTCTGTAGAAGTTGGAATATAGATATGGACAAATGGCTGCTTTTTGATCCACTCATTCGTTTTATCTAGTAATTTAGCTTCCTCATCAGAGTATTTTTTCTGCTTAATTCGCTTAACTTCAATTCCTGTAAGGTTTGCTAACATACGCTCATAAAACAATCGATCTTTCATTTCTGTATCTAAATACAGGGTCGGGACCCTGTTCTTGAGTTTATGCATTGCTTCATTCAGAAAAAATGCAGATTTTCCCTTTTTCATCCTAGCTTTAAGAAGTACCAATTCCCCCGGTTCATATGTCAGATATTCGTTCAAATGCTCAAATTTCGATGGGATTCCATAGATACCACTGTCTGTACAACGATCACGAACTTCTTGCCAAAGACTATCTACTTTTGTACCGAACATCTCCACTTCATTTGTCGTTACATATTGTTCTGTCAGATGATTAATTTTCTTATTAACCGTCTGATTTACCTGTGATAAATCGGCCTTTTCATTAAAGCACATTGATTGAATCTCATTTGCCACTCGATTAAGATCCCTTTTAAATGACATTGTTACTACATTTTTCACGAGTAGTTTGTATTCATCAAAAGTATCTCTACATGCATATTGGCTCATATCAATGAATTCTTGCATGTTAGTTAGATTATGAGATTCTATCTGCTTCTTGACTGCCCGGTTTGAATTCAGCATATTTGTAATATTCATGGCATCGATATTGTCAACACCGTTCTTATAAAGCTCTGAAATCGCCCAATAGATACAGCCATTTTCTACATTATAGAAATAGGAAGGCTTGAGATAGTCTGTATGAAGAATGAATTCTGGATGATGAACCAGTGTTGCGATCACTCCTGCTTCCGCTTGATTATCTGAAATCAAAGAAGTATCCTTTTTCAAACATTTCACCCTTCCATTATGTTCTCAATTGTTTTTGCCTTAACCGGTTTATGCTCAAATACTACTTCCTCATTCCCCGTAGAAATCTCAGCCACACGATTTGCTTTCTTTTTACTCTGCAAATTGTATGCTTTCTTCACTTCTCCGCTTTTCACAATATAATACATCCCTTGAGGATGATTGAGCGGGATACGATGTTCAATGTAATACTGCATCCCAAACAATAGATAATCACTTGGAACTTTATGTTGAAATACAATAGTCTGAATCACTTTCTGCAACTGAGCGTAAATCGGATGGGGATCAATATGTTCAGTAAATAAACGGATAATCTCCTTAATATCTTCTTTTGTTTGGTAGCAATCCGCATGATAATAAGAAGTCTTTTCCTTTACTGCTTCAGATACCGGAACGTCCCGAGTTGAATGCGAGCAAAACTTATATCGACATTTTCTTGTATCTGTATTCATTTATATTGTGAGGGGCATAACGCCCCTCTTCCTCCTTAATTAAATGGTAATTCCTCATCAATTCCATCCGGGATGTTCATAAATCCATCACCCGTATCCACACTTGGTTCCTGCGGTGCCGGTGGAACTGGGCTTGCCTGATAACGGCTCTGATTTTCTTCACTCGCGCTCTTGCTCTCTGCAAACTCCTGCTCTTCAACTACTACATCTGTCGTATATACTTTTACACCGTCTCTGTTCGTGTAGCTTCCAGTCTGGATACGTCCAACAATAAGAATCTTGGTTCCCTGACGCAGATATTTTTCTGCAAACTCAGCGCCTTTTCCAAAGGTTACACAATTAATAAAATCGGCTGTTTGTTCTCCTTCTCTTTTAAATCTGCGATCAACAGCAAGTGTATATCTTGCTACAGATGTTGCGGATTCTCCCTGTGTATATCTCACTTCAGGATCTCGTGTGAGTCGTCCCATTAACAGTATTTTATTCATCTATTTTCTCCTCCTACTCAAGTGGTTTCATGCCTTTTAATGTTGACAGAAGCTCCGTTGCCTTATCGTAATCTCGAATTGCATTCGGATTTCCACTCGGAACAACGGCTTTTAATGCTGCCATCAGATCTGGATTTTTTGTTCCGCCAAGATCATTACAGTACTGAATAATTTCTGCCTTTACGGACTTCAATAATTCTGCGGGATCGACACTAACATCCTTCTGAATCTCAGGTGCTTTTATTTCAGGCATCTTTCCGTTTTCGCACCATGTATATAATGCTTCTCCGTCTTTTGCTTCGATTACGGTATATCTATTTTCATCCCATAATCCGGTATTGTCTTTATCCGCATGAGCAATATGTGTGTCCTGATCGATCTGAATAGATAACATCATTTCGTAAGAAGTATCTTTATCGGCCTGTGATCCAAGTCCAACTTTTCTTGGAACCTGTTTTCCGTTCTTCTCTTCCAGAACCCATTCATCCTTTCCTCTCGCACAACAAATAATATGTGCTGGGGCCATTAGGATTTTTTCTACTAATTCTCTATGCTTTGGTTTTAGCTTGCCCCAGTTTGTAAAACTGTTTCCTGGCATTTTCTGATGTGTTTCATTTAACCACTGCCATTCTGCTGATAAGCTATCAACAATGATAATCTTGTAACCTGCGCCAACAGCTTCATCAATAGCTGCAATGAATTTATCTGTTGTAAATGGATTACTTAACTGTAACAAGTCATATTCAAACATGTAATCTCCATGCTTAGATTTTGCTTGCGCATATAACTTGTCTCGATCTCCTTCAGTTCCGATATATGCAATTCCGCTACCACATTTATTTGCAATACCTGTCGCCAGTTCCAATGCCGACTGTGACTTTCCACTTCCGCTTGCTCCTGTCAGAAGAGCTTTTAAATACACTTTTTCCCTAACGGCTTTTACAAACGCCATCACAATTCCTCCTTAATTTTTGTATCGTGTAACCTTCATAGTTTTCTATGGAATCATTGTTTTTCTTAAACAAGTTTTGTACCCTTTTCCGTGTCAATGGAATTGAAAAGTACTGATCATTTTTTCGTATAAAATCTGCTACTGAATCAAAAGAGAATATTGCTCCGGTTGCAGTATTCGTCATGATGATAGGACAACTTTGCCCGTAATATGTTCGTGCATGTCTACTTCTAGTATGTTCAGATTCCCGATCAAATTGGCACCAGCCTAATCGATTTCCTCTATCCCAATAAGTCCTGATGGTTTCAGCACTCAAATGAAATTTTGAAACAGCATCTTTAACAAAAGCTTCTGGATTTTCTTTTTTAAACTCACATACTTTCTTTACTAAATTGGAATAGCTACATTCTTCAACAGTATCCCAATCGATGTCCTGCAAATTTACTATGTAGTTCAAATCAGATCTTAATATTTGAGTTTTAATATATGAAAAATCCGAATAATAGCAATCAATTCTGATCAATGGAATTTGCATTTCTTCGGCAATGCGATCTTTTATCACATCATTCCTGAACATACTAACAGGATAAAATTTGAAATTTTTATCTTTATTCTTTTGATGTTTTTTAATGATGTCTCCATGCCCGATTCCTCCATCCATTTCGATAAAATATTTATTTTGATTTTTCTCAAAATACATATCGAACCATTTACTATGAGAAGGAATCCGATATTCTCTTTGGAAATGCGAAATTTTATTGTGTTTCAATAACTGTTCCATAAGAAAATAAATTACTTTATTCGGGAAACTGATGCCGTCTTTACAGACACATGAAACTCCATTGTGACGATAAAGACTATTAACGGTTTGCCTAGTTACTGTCCTACCACAATATGGGCAAATAGGAGTAATCAATTTACCGCAGCTCCTAGAATATTTCGATGCTTCTTCATATCCTCCTTGGAAGAATTTCACCATCCATGGATCTGTAGTAGGTATATCATTGATACCTTTTACTACGACCCTATTAGCACAACACAGACATCCGAACCCTTTTTCTATAGATATCTCTGTTTTTTCTCCTTGATCATATCCACATTTCAAACACTTGTACTTATAAGATTTTCTGCCATCTTTATTCCGACGTGTATCTAAAATGATTCCATGGAAATTACCACTTTTAATTTCGTCTCCTATGCGATATTTGTAATTCTCTTGCTTCACTAATTACACGCCACTCTCTTCAACTCCTTTTTCTTAATTTTTTGATCTATGTGAACACTTACAGCTAGTAAGTGGGGCATAGAACCGCTCTATAAATCAACTATGTAAACGGTATTTTGGGTTTAAAATATCCACAGGTATCCGAAAATACCCTCAAAAAAATATCCTTAAAATGCTAGTTTTATCGTTATAGAACTAATAGAACAGCATAGTAAAAAAATAAATAGTACGATTATGACGGGTCAATTTCTTCCAACACTGAAGCCATTACAATATAAGATTCGTAATGATCCTGACACCAGCGCTCGATATACGCCCGTAAAGATACTTTGTTACTCTCACACATGAGAATGCTCCAATCATCACCTAAAACATATCCATACTTTGTCGCAGGATAATATCCGCACTTCTTCCCATCATATTGATGAAAAAGACGAACATATTCTTCCCAATTCGGAATCTTTATAATGCGAGATTCATGGTCTGCAATCGTACCATCGCTATTTAGTGAACAATGCGTCTCGATAATATACATCGCATTTCCCTTTCTTCAGTTGTAAAAATAATGAAATATATTTGATATTGATGTTTTGCTTATCTCTAAATCGCAGTTGCCAGCTACAATTTAGTAGTCGAAAATTTTCTCAATAGTCTCTTTTAATACATCTTCTGTAAATTGTGATCCTGCTGCTTTCGGATGCCCACCTCCACCATAACGTTGAGCAAACACTCCTAAATTAATATCGTCGCTGATTGTCCGGTAAGAAACCTTTTGATTTGCAATATCAATAATAGCAACAAAGTCAATTTCCGGGTAGAGTTCACACAATTGATTTCCTAATTCACTGATAAAACGATCAGCAAATACAATGCCTACATTATATTCTCCCCAATGAGCATTCTGCATTTGTTGAGATTTCTCATGGATATACTCCTGAATTTCTTTCTGTCGAATCTCTAAAAGCATCTTATCAATTTCATCATAATAGCAATATCCTTTTGTTTGGAATTGATGAACAAAGTGATTAATAAAGTCATATTTTCCACGAATATCCAACAAATCATTCATGTATTTTGCTGCTCTTCCCCGTTCTCCCGTATTTTTCCATGTCCAAGTATCCCATTGCCGGACAAAATCTACGAAATCACATAGAGAATTTTTATATAAGTCCCCATATTGATGTACTAAATGGTCATAAAACATCTTAGTTCCGCAGGTTAAATCGTGATCCTCTTCATCAGTTGCTCTTACTTTGCACCACGAAAATTCGTTTAATGGCTCGGCTGTCGCATGATGATCGAATAATTTGATCTCACATTTGAGAGAAGATGCTTCAATCCTCTTTGCTAACTCTTTGGAGATGCTAATATCTGTGATAAAGATTTTATCTTCCGACTGCAAAATCTCTACATTATCTAATAATGTCTTTACTTCGTAGTCAATATCCCCATAATCACAATATGTAATACAAGGTTCATCTGCAAAGAATAACTTTGCCAACACCGCACACCCAACACCATCAAGATCTGTATGCGTAAACAAATAAATCATTTTAAATCAACTCCATCCTTTCTATTGCACCTCTAACCGAACTCAGTGCCAGTAGTTTTCAATTACAAAACAAACGAATTAATGTAATGATATAATTTCTTTTACCAAAAGAAAACGACTATAAACTCTATAAATAACGAATAATATCCATAAGCTCTCTCCATAACATTGAACAATATCTTTTACGTCCCAACTTGCCTATTATGCATGCAATATCGTCTATTTATTTTATAATTCGGAAAGGATCATCTACATATCAACCGGGATTTCGAAAATGTAGGTACTGTTGACTCGGTTTAATTCTGTCTGGATTCTTTGTAATTCTTCATACATTTGATCCCCGATTTTCTTTGCGGTTGCAATCGGATAGTTCGTATAACGATATTCGATTTCAGACTTACCACTTCCAAAGGAAACTACTCTTTCTTTGGATTCTGCACTTCCCATCGCAACATATCTGGGATATTCTCGGTTTAAAACTGCCATCTTTACCAGAGCTTCATCTATTGTCATCTCTGTCTCTGGCAATACTGTATTTGCATTAAAAAGATTTCTTTGATGTTTAATTTTGATGATCTTCTCTTCGATTTTCTTAATCTCTTCTACCGTAGATTTTAGATCAAAATCCGGACGCAGCTCTTCTGGATCTCCTTCTGACACTGCGACTACAAAAGTAGACACCTTGCCCATTTTCTCAACGAGAGCTTTTTTATCGTTCTCTAATTTCAAAATCAGTTTATATGCCCCATCTGGTGTAATATTCACGAAAATACCTCCTAAATCTCAAATTTGATGTTTTCCCATTTTTTATAAGCATCAAAGTACAGTTCATTTTTGTCACCATTGTAGGTTAATTCGTAGTACATTCCTTTATATCGTTTATACATTTTTCCAAAATATCTATTACATTCTCTGCAATAGATGTATTTTTGCTTTTAACCTTTCTGAACATATCAGATTTAGTAAATTGAGCATGAAAAATTACTGTTCCTCCGCAAATTCCATTTGTCCGGTCAAAATACACGTTGCCATTTGGTGTCCAGCAAAGCTTCAGGCAGCCTTCCGCTATAGAACCATTCTCAGTATCATCTGTGTCGTGAACAAAAATAGCTCCTTTTGGAACAATTCCACCCAAATCTTGCATCAGCTCATAATAATCATATTTTTCATCCGAAAATGCTCTAATACTGTTTCTCATAAGTTACACCCCTATTCTCTATGCTATCAATATGACATCTCCCATAAATACTCAACGAATCTGCTCCAGTTATTCTTAAGTTGCCAGAATACATACACTTTCTTCGCTGAGGTCTCATCTCCGACCCATGAGTAAATTACCGTTTCCCATTCACATTTAGGCCAAAAATAATACGATGTCACGCTCAGCAGCTTATCCGAAAAATCTTCCATATCTGTGCATTTGTTGAACAATCCTTCAACATCGCTTTTATACCTTCCATGACTAAATACATTTACAACTTTTATTTCTTTCGCATTAAAATCATAACAAAAAATATTCATTAAAATGTTGTACAGTTTGTGGAGAGAATGCACATCTCCACAAATCTGTCTTTCCCTAATTGTTGATAGATATGGACAAACAAAGTTATCCATACGTTGTGTACATATGTCAGTACAAGTGGTAGTGCTATCGGTCTACCAGTCCGTCCGATTTTCACGGAGACTCGACTAGAGCATTTCTGCTTACGTTTGTCATACATGAACCGCCGAAACGATTCAAGGAACCTTTTATGCACTAACAGATAGGTAAATGATTGAGCATGATAAATATGTTCCCACACACTCAACAGAAACAAGCAGTCCTGGTGATCAACCCATTTCATTTTGTTTCTAACAGCCATTACTTCTGCGCATTTCACGCTGTCTCTCAATCATGCAACAACCTTTCACGGCTTATCCTGCCGCCGATGTACCGGTCATCTGAGCGATTGCAAAACAGGCCAGAAGCGACTCGAACGCTTATCTTACAGTTTTGGAGACTGTCGTTTTACCATTAAACTACCGACCTTTGTGCGGTTTATATGGGCTGTATGCCTACACTTAAGAGCCGGATACCAGCCAATACCCATATCATTTTTTATTTTCGCAGGACGTAGCCGCAACATTCCCTGCTATCCGGGAGCGACCCGGACACATACGAGAGGGAGGAATCGAACCTCCGGCGTTAACGGATATAAGCCGTATCCCTTCACCACTTGGGTACTCTCGCTTAACCGCCATTAGACGGTTAGCACCTATATTTTTCGTGCCGTGCGTGACACTATGAGAGTTTGTCACTGCAGAATATATTCCCGTGAAAGGCTTATCGTTGCTCTCAAACCACAGTACGAATATGCTTCCTTACTCTCTCTACCACATATCAGAATAGAATGAGTCGCCATATTTCTATTGCAAAACCACACGGAGCATTTGAAGCTCCTTTAATCACAGCCTTTGCCGTAGGTGGTAAAAGAAAGCTCCTGTATGAAAAGACAGAAACCGAGCAAGCCCAACAGGACTCGAACCTGTAATACGAGAGTCAAAGTCTGGTGTGTTGCCGTTACACTATGGGCCTGTATTCCAGACCGTTACAATTCTGTATTGCTTCCGGTCTGGAGTGAACTAAAAAGAGAAATATTTATGCAAGAAACTCCTCATTAAGAGGAAAAGATCGGGGAGGAGTTGAACCTTCATCTGGCATAAGAAAGAAGAGAGGGAACTACAAATGAAATGGGTACAAAAAATAACTATGCCTATTTTTTCTTTAAACTACCGATCTATGTGGCGACCCATCAGGATCGCCGTGACACAAAAATTTGTAACAATTCGTAATATTTGATTAAGGTACACTATTGAATAATGCGCTATATACCAGCCTTGAGGATCACTTAATGTCAGTACAGTTATACACAAACCTTAAATCAAGGATTTTATAAAACTTGTTTTATTTGATCCTTATTATTTGAACTTATGATATAATCAAAAACTTTGAACCTTGAATCTTAATATTTGACCTTTGATTCTTAATCTTTACAGCCCGCAAACCACATTTTAAATCCGTTTATTCTATTCGATTCTAATTGGTTTATAATTTGTAGTATAATTACCGATTAAGCATTCGGACATGTTTTCATCATATTAGCCATATAATTGCCGAAGTTTTCTTTTATATTCGTACTCCTATCGAAACCTCTGCCAGAAAAAGATATGAGAACTGTAGTTTTAAGTTTTCGATATACAGCGCAAATTTTCTTATTTAATAAGTAATTTCGATCTCTGTAGTTGCGTTGCTTACGGAAAGTGCAGCATCTACATCTGATTCAAAAGAAGAAATTTTTTCTTCTAAGTACTGAATCTCATCAGCGATTTTGATAGGATCAACAATTTCGTACTGCTGAGCTTCAATGAATGTTTTACGGAGATTTTCGATCTCATCTCCTGCTGCTTTTTCTTTGGAACCGAATAATCCAAATACATATTCGTCAGCACGTTTCTCAAGGGATTCTCCATTTTCCCGTTCACACTGAACTTTTGCTTCTCCGTACTGTTTCTGAAGTGTCCGAAGCAGCAACTTATATGCATCCACCCCATGATTTTTCATCCAAATTGCTTCTGCGACCGTATATTCATCTTCTCCGATTTTTACTTTTGTGATAGCGTTTGAAAGAGTAACCTGTCTTTTAATCGCTTCGTTCCTGCGAATCAAGTCGTTTACTTTCTGGTAATTCGCTTTTACAATATCCTTCCAATCGCTCACTGTAATCCCAGAAATCTTATCATTGGAATGTTTGTTCGCAACACAAAACTGTGTGCTGACGCTTGCTACAATCCTCTTATCCAACACTTTCAGTTCTGCTAATGCCTTATGTATTGTCATTTTTTCTGTTGTTGCCATAGTCTTTTTCCTCCTAAACTTTAAACTTTACAATATGTTTGTTTACTCTTGTACAGCGCCTTCAATCATATCGTTAGAGAACCAGAATCCAGCATCTTTCAATTTATACGCTCCATCTTCGTCAACAAGAGATACCGTCATAATATTACCGCAATATTTCTTCATATCTCTTGTAAAGGATTCACGAGTATTTATATCTCCGTCACTATCAAGACCATATTCAGCAACCATATCATTCCATTTTTTTACAAGAACCAGATCACCAACTTCATATCGATCCTTTTTGATGGTATGATACTTTTTCTCTTCTTTCTTCCCGGAAGAAAGAAGAATTGCATCAGCAACAGCCCGTACAAATTCATCCCTTTTGGCTTGCTTTTTAGCTTGTACTTTGGCGAAGTTTTTTGCCCGTCGCTCTACCTCTTTTTCCTTTTCTTCCTGCTGGATCTTTGCCTTTTTCTCAGCTTCTTTGCAGGACTTTTTATACTGCCGGATTGCCTTATCAACCAATTTTGACCAGTCTTTGTAGTATGTCGTACATTTCGCCAAGAACTCATATCCTTCAGGAGTCATACTGTCATCCGGAGCTATATATTTTGCCAGAGCAATAAAAACTCCTTTTCGTAAATCAAATGTATCTTCGGAAGAACATACTGCTTTGACCTGTTTCTCTTCTCCATTCGTGGTTTTGATAGTTACCATCATCGCTCTATTACCAGGGAACACTTTAATCTCAGCAATATCATCAACCATTAATTGATTCGGAGATGCGATTATCCGAAAATGCTTTGAGTTGATTAACCCATTCATACAACTACTATAATAATTAATGAAATCATCCAGATCCATCATCGATATACCAGTGCCATCTGTGCACATTGAAATTTCCATGTGAATTTCCTCCTATATTCAGTTGTCAAAAATAATTTTGGAATTTTGATGTTTTGCTTTTATCGAACTTCCAAGCTGCCACACTTGAAAGCGTTATTTGCTAGATCCCCACAGCACTTTGCCATTGAGTACCATAGGTTTGCTCTTTTTTGTTTGACGAAGCATCTTATCCCACTTCGCAAATTTACGATTCTTTAATCCAGAGCGTGCCTGAATTGTTCTTTTCTTCCATACCGGTGGTTCTCCAGGATTGCCCACATTGACCGCCATGGTTTCATATGCATCGTTCCAAACATTTTTAAATTTCATATGTAAATCATTCCTCCCTTAGTGCATCTATCACTTTTACTTTTAGCTTCTTAACATTTCTTGAAACTTGTGATTGAGTTATCTGAAATGCTTGTCCAATTTCTGTTTGTGTCTTTCCGTCAATCAGCATTTTAAGCATCTCTCTTTCCCTTTGACTTACTATATGCTCGATTTTCTTAATTATGTATATGAATATCATTTTTTTTCGTTTTTTTTCATCATCCTCGAAAAGCCATCCAAAATCATGCGTTTCTTCTATTTCAGATAAATAGTCATGATCATCAATGGAATCTTCACATTCCATTTGTTCTAAAGACCATAAATTATTATCATTGGTTCTTCTCTTCTCCCGCCGAGCTTCCATGCGAATTTCGTTTTGCATCAAATGAAATGCGTATGTAGTAAATGCTCCTTTCCCAGAATCATAACTTTCGGCTGCTTTACACAATCCTACAGCAGCATATCCATAGTAATCATCCAATTTTGATGAACGGTATATCGTCTTATGTAATACATGATAAATTAACTGATGATTTTCCTGTACAATATTCTGTTGTTGTAGATTCAGCATTTCCTGTCTCCTTATTTTGTCCCTATTATAAATAGGAAGAAACTCGTTTATTTCTACCCCTATGTGAACTACCCATTATCTAAAGCCAATGGGATTGCGGCATCCATCTATTTCAAGCTTTTAATAATTGATTCTAGTTCTTCAATTGCATCAATACACAAACTTGTTTTATATCTCATAAGCCAAATTTCTAGCTTTTCCGCTGGAGATTCTTGTACAAAAACCGGACTTTTCACTAATTCTTTAATGCGGCGATCTGTTTCCTCTTTCAACATTCTTGAGGTTCGATACGGAACAACAACAGGGTTCCCACCTAATCTCTTCACTAACTGAATTTCCGACTGAGAAGAAACAGGGATGGAATTACGAATTCGATTTTCTGAATCAAACATTCTGATTAATTCATTCTGAATATTTCCTTGATCTACATACTCCATATCTGCAATATCACCTACATCAGTTTTAATCATTTCTGATATTTTTTCAAATTTGATTTCACCGTGAAGCATAGCCTCTAACAACATTTTTGAAGTATACAATTTAGCATCCCAAGATCTGCATGTTTTTCGATCCCGTTCTAATTGGATATATTTTGACTTGAAGTTATATCCATAATGAAATTCTTCGTTGCAGCAAACTCTTAGACCTTCGATATAGATATCCCCTTTCAATTCGTCTTCCGTCAGAATTTCTCCATATGAAGTATCTATCTTGTCATACTCCCATTCTCCAAAGTTAAGCCACATATCGGAAATGTCTTCATATTCTTTATAAGATACGTTACCAACCTCGATTACTAAATCATCGTGTTGACATGGCTCTTTCTCAATATAAAATGCCAATATCTTTTCTCGCCATTTTGCACTATTTTTAAATCTGGCTGCCCAAACCTCATTCTTATACTGGTTTCGGATCACAAACGCCTTTCCCAGCCGGGTCAATACTAAAGCTGCAATCTTATAACCTTCGCCAAATTGTCCAATCGTTTCATTATCGTCACTTTTACTGGTTCGACCTAAAAGCAACGTATTAATATTTAGTTTTGTGTTTGCATTAATGAATCTCAGAGTACGTGATTTTGAATCGTATTCCAAAGAAAAGCTCTTTTCCGAATACTTGGTCTCCTGATCTATTCCATTTTGTATCAGCTCTCTAACTGCATCTAAAAACTCCCAATCTTTTACATAGTTTGGAGTCAGTGAAAGTTCATAACATTCCATATATTTTCTCCTAATTACGTCTTACGATTTTATGTTTACCATAACTGTTCCGAAGTATTTTATAACCAGTGCCTTTAATCATATCTACCTGCTTATTGTATTCGACAATCTGCTTCGAGTTATAAGGGATAATTTGCCACATCTCATCTAATCTTTCTTCGTACTGATGTTTTCGTAATGCAATATCGAAAGATGTGTTATCTTTATTCTGATATGAATCGTTATACTCCCCTAAAAAATCTCCAAAGATGTCGTCAAAAAGATTTTTCTTTCCCATTTACAATCAACTCCTCTGCTTCTTCTATATCTGGTACTTCTGCTTCATCTTTAATAATTCCTTCAATCACCTTAAATTCAAAGGTTTTTTCTTTAAAAGCAGTAAATGAAGGACGATTATCTATTCTAACCACAACTCCTTCTGCAATATGTGTTTTTCCGATTTCATCTACTGGCATGTTGTCAATATATTTATGCACTCTCTGCTGCAAGTCTTCCCATGTTGTATACATAAATTTTTCTAAATCAGGAACATGCTTCAAACCCAAGCGTTCACACCAGTTTTCCACCTGTTCCCAAGGTAATTCGATTACAGTTCCCTCCGGGGTGGTCATAGTCATTCGGTACACATACATTTCACATTCTCCGGGATTACATCCATAAGAAAAAAGTGTTGTTGGACCAAATTTTTTAGAGAATTCTTTATCTTTTACTTTTTTGTTCGATGCTGTTCCCATAATTGGAGTAGTCTCATTTACATAACCAACGATTTCATAAAATACTTCCATTCCTTCTGGCAGCTTATCTTTCAATAGCTCATGCCATTTTTTACGAAAGCGATTATCAGAATAGTAACCAGTAGTATCATCGATATTTTCTAATACTACTCGTCTTGTACCTGTAATCACTGCTTTCTCTTTTTGAATCTTTGGCGGCAACTGGAAAAAACTTCTTAGTCTATTTATTTTTTTATAGACTTTCGTTGTATTCATTGTTCTCCCTGATGTTCCATGTAGCTTTCGAGTGATATAAATAATATCTCCTAACTTAAAGGCTTCCTTATTATAAGCTAACTGCTCCGTGTCTTTATGCTCTGCAAAGAATTCATAATTAGTCTTCGATTGAGTCTTTTTTGATTTGCCATAGTTCTCACTTTTGCCTTTCATTTGTGGAATATATTTTTGACAAATTACATATCCATTCAGAATAGAGATCTGATCTCCGTTTTTCAATTTTGTAATATCTGTCCACTCACTTAATGATTCAATCGGTAAAACCAAACCATCAGACTTCTCTCCTCTTAATTTCAATGCTGTAATATTTCTTTTATTGGGGTCTAAATACCCTCCTACATTATTTCCATTTTCATCCTTTTTGCGGACTAAGTTATTCTTTTCTGCAAACTCTTCTGAAAGCTGTCCATCTACAGGAAAATAAACAACTGTCTGCCCTTCGTGATACGATAAATCTACAATCACATTACATCCAAATATTTCCGCACACTGTAACCTATTAGCATTTGAATGTTTTCTTAAATTATTTAATGTTACTACATATCCGCAGTACATTTCTATCTCCTCCTCTTCTATAATTCCATCAAATCATCCCACTTTTTGCCAATGAATTCGGGAAACCCAGCAGTAATGAAATCAGTTTCCCAAGATATAAAACAACTCCAAAACAAAAAAGTAGAAAACATATTGCTATCCCAAGTAAAACGATCAGTCCAAAACAGTCAAACAAATAGCCCATACTCTCACCTTATTTCATATTTGCTATAACATTTAGAACAATAACGAGTCAAAAAAAATAATAAATTCCATCTTTATTAGGAATTGATTTTGATATGAACAGGAACTTTTAGTATTTCTTTTAATTTCTCTTCTGCTTCCTCAACCGTCATTTCTTTTGGGGCTTTCCAAGTGACATAAGAATTTTTAGGATTCAAAATTGACCTCATGGTTCCTATTTGTGTAACTCGTTCAACCTTTTTAACCTGATCATCGTTCAATTTAGTTGCCGTTGCCGGAACATAAGAAACTATGCAGTTTTCTCCTATCAGACATTTCTTACCATTAAGTATGGTAACAAAAAACCTAGCTCCCGATTTATAAGTAATTAACATATCCGACTCTAAATCATTATAGGTGGCATCATTTGGAAGCATTTTATGCACAATCATTTCATCTGTCCATACATACCCCGTATCTTGCATGCTGTAACCCATATCACATTTCTTTCTGATTTCCATTATCTTCCCACAATAATATTTCATTTCCTCTAGAAAATGATAACCAGGATTGGCGATATATTCGGTTCCTTCTTTAGTTTTTCTCACACCGTATTCTTCCGCCATTTGCTCCCAGGATTTAATTTTGACTCGATCTCCTACTTTGTATTTCATTGATGCACCACTCCTCTTCTGATCCCGTGATTTCCTATACCGCATCCTCAAAACAAGGAATCGGCATCCTTTTGAATCCTGTTTTCTCATGTAAATCATCAATTTTCTTACGCACATCCAGATCTTTACAGATACCAGTCCGAATATACTGATCCAACACTGCATATGTAAATCCAAGGTTTTCTTCGTCTGTTTTACCGCACAACCCATCAGCCGGCACTTTTTCAATAAACTCTTCCGGAAGTCCCAGCACATATCCAATTTTTTTGACTTCCGTTACCGTAAGATCCATTAAAGGACTGAAATCTCCAACGGAATCACCCCATCTGGTACTATAACCAACCCATTCTTCAGATAAGTTGCATGTGTTTGCCACACGTCCTCCGACTGTCTGGGACACCGCATATAATGTTGCCATGCGAATTCTCGCCGGAAGATTGATAGACGACTGAACACTCCAATGATCATCAAGCGCCGTCTTTACTTTCCTCCGGATCGAATCTACCGCCCCGCTAATGTCGAAAATACCATAGTCAATCCCTAAAAACTTGCATAATCTGGATGCAACATCAATATCGTTTTGCACTCCATTCGGCATTAAGACTCCGTACACCCTATCTTTCCCAAGTGCTTCTACACACAGAGCAGCAACGATACTCGAATCTTTACCGCCGGAAATCCCGATAACCGCCTTGCAATCCGGCCCATTTTCAGAAAACCAATCCTGAATCCAGTTAATAATATTATTTGTTGTCTGCTTTGCATTAAATTTATACATTGTCCAACCTCCATAATTCTACTTGATTTTTACTGAATATATCATCAATCATTTTATATACCGTATTCCAATCTGCTCCACCTCTACAACTTCCTATCTTCCACGGCATTGCAATCGTAGCTCCATTATTATTGTTCTTTTCATGTGTAAGAGCTTGAATTGATTTAAAACACTTCTCTAAAGCATTCAAATCTGTATATTGTTTCCCGTCAAACCCATAAGAACCTTGCGCAAATGCATTAACAATGAATTGCTGCGGATATGATATATTTACACTTCCACAATGATTATCTTTACATAAATGCAATATCTTAGGATTGCATGGAACCACCTGAATCTTTCCAAGCATCTCTTCTGAACATGCCTTTTTATATTCAACGAATACATGCGGATATTTATTTCTGACCTGCTTGGCCACGCCCGATCCCATAACTCCTTTGCAGTTTACCTGGTGAACAATAAATCTTGCATCTGTCGTAAAAAGATCTCCATCGATTACACGAATCATTTGCATTCTCCTTTCAATCTTTTACGGATGTCTTCAATAGTCTCCCATTTCATAATCTGCCCGTCGTAGAATACCGTCTGTAATAAAGTATCGTCCGACAATCCATACAATTCGTCTTCACATTTCAACTGACCATCTTCTCTATAAACCCGGCAACATCCTTTGTGTGATTTTTTCAGATGATCTGTATCTGTTTTTGGATCTTTATAGATGAAATACTCTTTGCCATTAATGACTCCATAAGTAGCTTTCATCGCAATTCCAAAAGTATCTCTTGTCAAAATCACCATTTTCCCATCTTCATTCAATGCTGTAAAACAAAATGCTCCTACTCCAAACGTAATACAGTTAGCAGCAAATTCTAATTCTTCCAACTGCCTCCATATTTCTTTTACTCGATCTAATGTGCATCCGTCGCCATAGATAATTCCGATATGCGGGTCCAATTCTTTATATCCTTTTTCGTTGATGCTTCTGCCGAACATATCCCATAACTTCTGGACTGTCTTTACAGATATCTCTACGATATCCCCGCTATCCGGCCGGATCAAAAGTTTCCCGTTATGATTCATAATCTCTTCTCGGCACTGCGGTAACAGGTTGTCCACCAAATTCCAGTAATTATATGTATCGGAAACCATCGAGAAAGAAGTGTCCGGATATAGTTCTGTAAGCAACTTTTTAATAAAAGTGATTTCGTCTCCGTCAACCGCATAGTTTGCACCCATAACGCTATGCTCCGTAGAAACCGCTCCGATTCCAATTTTTTCTTCGCACTTATTCCTTCCGTAATAGTAATCTAAGTATTTTAATGCTGGAATCGTACTTGTTTTATTGAATGATAACAGCCAGGAAGCCGAAGCTCTTACTGCTTCATCAAGACAAGACATTCCTCTCATACCAAAATCTGCCATTGCCATCGCTGGGTCTGCGCCATCTGTCGTTTTGTCATAATAATATTTTGCGACCTTAAAGTATTCATGCCCAATTGTCGCATGGCAGCACATCTTCCAAAGTTCTACCTGTAAAATACATTCAATCCACTGGACAAGCCATGCAAAATCCGGATGAGTATTTGTAATCTCGATACATGGAACCCCCATATCGACCAATGTTCCTTCTGGTAACGACTTGATAAGCAACGGAACCCATCCAAGTTCATGTAAATCATGAATTTTCTGTATATCATAGTTTTTACGTCCGATCTGAGTATCCATATAAGTTTCATACTCTCTTTTAATAATGGACCAATCAGTACTAAAAAACTCATTGAATGCCTCTACAAGATATTTAGAAATAAACTCCTGCAACCCGAAAAATACCATCCGATCAATATAATTAAACATAGATTTTCTCGGAGTCCAATAAGAAACAAGCTGTGTCAGTCCATCCGGGTACATCCTATCATGTACCTGTTTATAAGTATCAGATAATAATAAAATATGTGGTTTAAGCATTTATTTTCACCTCTTTGTCATTAAGAATACGGAAACGTCTTACTATTTTAATCAGCTCATGTTCCGCTGTATAAATAGAATCTGTAGTAAAAATTCGTGTTACCAATCCACTTCCAATCAATTCGCCCTGCAACACCGTATTTTCGCAATGAGTAACATACAAGTAAATATCTTTTGCCCCTAACTCTTTCAATTTCTTCGCAGAATAATAAAATGTTCCACCTTTAGAGCAGATATCATCTACAATCAGGATATTATGATCTTTGATTCTTTCCATATCACCAATCACATCCAGACCTTTTATTTCACCGGTGTCCCAGTCTCTTACTTTATTTCCGAAAACATATGGTTCCTTGATAGCCCCAGAATATCTTTTCACACTACCGGCATCTGGATAAAAAATTGTAAAGCTTTCCTCTGAACTTTCTTCAGATATTTCAACTATTGCGTTGCTAAGTAGACTAAGTTGAGGAACAACTATTACTCGATCAAATAAAGATGTAGTTACCGTTGAATGCGGATCCGCAATTACTACGCATTCGAAATTGAGGGCATTAATGATCTCTGAAAAATACTTTAATGTGAAAACATTTTTGCTATCCTCTGTTCTGTCCATTCTTGCATTTGGTACATATGGCATAAACAGAGAAATTTGACTTGGGTATCCAACTGGTGAATTCCTTAAATGTTTTACAAGATAGATTAAAGTAATCAATTCTTCATCGTTGTCATAATACCAACTGATTTGCATTGGATAGCAATTTGGAACAGATAACCGCAGTGTCCCATCTGGAAAATGGTTCTGATCAATCACAAATTTATTATCCAACACAATCATTGGCTTTCTCCTCCTCGTTTGTCACAATAATCTGGCAAGACTTCATTGTTTCTAAAGCTGCTTTATGTTTCTCTGGTGTAACCCCGGCGCAACAGGATGCGTCAACATAAATTGGTACTTCCGGGTTAAATGCTTTGATCAGAAGAGCATTTGATACGACACAAATATCTGTACATACTCCGATCAGTTCAACAATATCGTACTTTCTATCTTTAACAAATGTCCCTAATGTGAGACTGCCAAAAGTCTGTTTGTCACAAACCCCACACCTATGAAACTCTGTAATAATTTCAGGAATTAAATCCCATCCATGCGTTCCTTTCACACAATGAGGAACTGGAAGCATCCTGCCTTCCTGTGTTGATAAATAATTCTCTGAATGCGTATCTCTTGTAAATACTACATCCTGTCCTTTTTCTTTGTAGGATTTGATTTTTGTCTTTACGTTCTCTACGATCCCCTGTGCTTCTTTTGTTCCTAGCACTCCGGTCACGAAATCATTTTGCATATCAACCACAATTAAAACACGTCTTTTATCCATCTTTTCTACTCCTTTTTATAATATGAACCTCTGAAATATTTGGATCATCTTCTCTTTCTGGAAGATTTGCAATCTGGCGTGCCATTTTCACCTGATCTTCCCAATATTTCTGACTACTAATTCTCATGTATAAAGAGCCACGTACTAAACATCTCCAACTTCCTCCAGCCTCCCAGTCAATAGGACACATTGAACAATATGATCTAATATATTTATTAAATTGATTATTATACTCGCAACAAGGATTATAATTTTCTTCCTTCCCGTGTTCTATCATATATTTGCTCTCTAACCCACTGATAAATTGTCGGGATTTTCTTTCTCAATATAATCAGCAATCCAGTTCCACTTATCTCTATGCATCTGTACAACTTCACTCTTAGTAATCTTTTTCTTTAATATTTCCCTCATGATTGTATCCTCCATTTGAGTTATATTTCATAAGCATCAATCACAATGTCTTCCATTGCTGCCCTTGCTTCTAAAATAGAGAGATAATCATTCATTGTACGCGTCTGCATGTAATATGTGCTAATTGGACATGTTGGCGTGAAATTTAATCTCCCATTTTTCCAGTCATCTACCATTTTAGAAAGTTTTTTGTACCGAATCATTGTTTGCAGATATTCTGCAACAAATCTTTCCCGGTAGTCATCACTGTTCATCATTGCAACCGTATCTCTTAATTCCATAATTCCTTACTCCTCACTTACAATCTTAATTTTTCTTCCAAGTTCCTTTTCAATTTCAGCAAGCGTCATTTCCTGTGCTTCCGGCTCTGACTCTTCGTGACGTTCCCAGATAAGATCAAGATTTTCTAACAAGAATATTTCTCTTAAATCTCTTAAAGTACTTGTTTTTACACGATAGACACGCATGATATCGCAACATTGAACATCACGATTTTGACATAAAAGATTATCATCATAATGATCGAAGTCATTCCAACATCCAAAACCGTACATATGATCCTCTATCGCTAATTTTAGATCTCCTGTTCGATATTCAACCACCATTCCGGTTTCAAGATCATCTTTAGTGAAGTTGGCCGGTTCAAGCATTTCGTCTGTAAAATACCAATAAAAAGTACCGTCCATATTCATGCATCCACTTAACTGGTAATGATCACGCACTACATCAGAAATAAAATACGTTTTCCCTCTGTACTTCGCCATAGCAGCGGTAAATTGATATTTACCATACCTTGTATTAATTGCTAAACTATCTTTTACCCGGACTTTTTGTCCTACTTTAAATTTCATGTTTTATCTCCTTCAATGCTTTCTCGGCAGCTTCTTTTAAACGTTGTAAAGCCATCGGGTCTTTACGTAAGTCTACGCCTTCCTCTCGTTCGAATTCTTCAGCCAACCAGTCGATGATTACGTGGTCGAAGTCATCACCACCTAGGTGAGTATCA
>ENA-ORTH01000863-ORTH01000863.1-human-gut-metagenome-genome-assembly--contig:-NODE-863-length-35138-cov-6.772653_pt1 | contig 35138 bp, 55 predicted proteins | sample MGYA00241914_ERZ509192 | MGnify/ENA primary metagenome ERZ509192 (study PRJEB26280, sample SAMEA2338826) | human gut metagenome | biome: human gut; feature: human-associated habitat; material: faeces... | reverse complement strand
TGAAAATCTGAACGGTCTGCTTCGGGAGTTTTATCCCAGAGGCAGGAACCTTTCCTGTGCCGCTACCGCCACATTAAAATGAAACCTGGCGTTGTTGAACGCCAGGCCTCGTAAGGTGCTTAACTTTCATTCTGCTCAGGATTTATGGGAATTTGAACCTGCTTCCTGTTGCACTTGGTTTGACAATTCGCTTAACCAGTAAAAGCGGCGCATGGGCAACCCCCATGCGCCGCTTTTTGCAGCAAAGGTATCTTGCAAAGAAGAATCAGGGCGCACTGCCGGGCGGGGTGTCCGCAAAGGCCAGCGTGGCCGCAAGGCTCTTGCGGTAGGCGCCTGTGTGCGTCAGTGCCAGAAACAGCACGGCCATCACCCCGGCGGCCATGACGGTATCGCTGAGGAAGTGCCGCCCCATCACCATGCGGCTGAGGGCCATACCTGCAACATATGCCCAGCATACCACCCATACAAGGCCGCGGCGCCGTGCGAAGCGTGCTGAAACGTCGCACACGATAAGCAGCATAAAAATGCCGCAGGCAGAGGCCGTGTGGCCGGACGGAAAGCTGGAGCCGCCCTGCCCAAAGGGCTGAAGCCAACTGGTGAAGCGGGAAAAATCGCCCGCGGCCAGCATGTCGTCAAAGCGGGTGCGCGCCCAAACGAGCTTTAGCAGATTGATGGCAATGAGCTCTGCCGCAAAATACACCGTGCCCCAGAAGCAGACGAAGCGCGCCCTACCAAGCCGGGCCGCAGAGGCGCCCACGCGGCGCAGCGCCAGCGCGCCGCCCACGGCCAGCAGCAGCCACACAGCGCAGGTGAACAGTGCGGGCATGGGCGCGCCGCGTCTGCGCAGCCCTGTGAGGGAATGCCATGCCAGCGCCGCGCAGCCCGCCAGCGCCGCGCAGCCGCACAAAGCGCGCCAGGGCAGGGCAAGGCGTTTGTCCGCCATGGCGCACAGTGCCAGCCCGGCGGCGGGCAGATACAGCGGGTAATAGCCGAAAGCCTCCATCAAAATGGCGGGCAGTGATGCGGGGGCGTATAAAGCATGGCCCAGCGGAAGATCCCACAGGGCGCCTGCGGCCATCCCTGCCGCGAACAGCACAACTCCTGCCCAGAAGGCCGGTTTAAAAAAAGAGCGGCGTGCCATGTGTATCATCCCCAGTCAGTCCAGTTTCTTTTTTATCATATCATAAAACGGCCTTGCAGGCAAAGCGGGGGCGGTGTATCATATTTTATAAGTTAGAGATATAGAAAGCGGAGGAAAAGGACATGGAATATCGTATGTTGGGGAAAACCGGCCTGCGCGTGTCGGCAGTGGGGTTTGGCGGCATTCCCATTCAAAGGCTGGACGTCCCGCGCACCCGCGCGCTGATGGAGGTGCTGGCAGCACATGGCGTCAATTATATTGACACGGCACGCGGCTATACAGTCTCAGAAGAATTTCTGGGCCAGGCGCTGCAGGGCGGGCTGCGCGAAAAGTTTATTCTGGCAAGCAAATCCATGGCGCGCACGTACGAGGCAATGGCTGCGGATATCGAGACAAGCCTGCGCAATTTGCGCACAGACTATATCGAAGTATACCAGATGCACAACCTGAAGCCGGAGGAATTTGAACTGGCCTTTTCGTCCGGCGGCGCGGCTGCGGCCATTCAGGACGCCATCCGGGCGGGCAAGGTGGGGCACATGGGCGCCACTGCGCACTCTGCGTCCGCCTTTGAAAAGCTGCTGGGCTGCCCGCAGATAGAGACTGTCATGTTCCCCTACAATATTGTGGAGAGCCAGGGCGAAGAACTGATTGCCCGCGCGGCGCGGCAGAACGTGGGCTTTATTGCCATGAAGCCCATGGCCGGCGGAAACCTCACGGACGGCACGCTGGCGCTGCGCTATATTTTGCAGAACCCCGGCGTCACACTGGCAATCCCCGGCATGGCCGAGGTATCGGAAGTGGAGGAAAACGCGCGCGCGGCCGAAGCCCTTTCGCCGCTGACACAGGCAGAGCAGGAAGCAATAGCGGGCATCCGCAAAGAGCTTTCCGGCAATTTCTGCCGCCGCTGCGGCTACTGTGCGCCCTGCACCGTGGGCATCGACATCCCCTCGTGCTTTTTGTTTGAAGGGTACCTTAAGAGGTACGACCTGGCACACTGGGCAAAAGAGCGCTACAGCGGCATGAAGGTGAAGGCGTCCGCATGCATTGGCTGCGGCAAATGCGAGGCGCGCTGCCCGTACGAGCTGCCCATCCGGGAAAAGCTGAAAACGGTTGCCGCCGCATTTGGAGAGTGAGAAGGAAAAGAAGGAACCGCTTTATTGAGCTGTTGTTTAAGAAAACAGATGTGAAGGCCCTGCCGGAGATTTTCTCCGGCAGGGCCTTTTGCAGAAAGAAAATACCGCGCTCAGTCTATCACAGTCCTGGTGCGGCCGATGCCCACCACGGCGCTTGTGAGCTTTTTCCAGGAATTGCAGCCGCAGATGCCGTCTGCGGTGAGGCCGACAGAGCGCTGGAAGGCCTTGAGGGCGGTCTCTGTATTATTGCCGAAAATGCCGTCCAGCGTGCAAGTAGAATATCCAAGTGCGTTCTATCTATGTCAATAACTACAACTGGATTATAGAAAAATAGGCGGGCCTTGAATTGTGCCGCGGTAGATGTGCAATTCTTTAAGGAAGCCGCGCCAGAAGGCGCGTTTTTCCTCACGGGTGAGGGTGGGGTACATTTTGAGCGCGCCGTCTTCCAGAAGCTGCTTCAGCTTGGAGACGTCCTTTGTTTTTTCGGACGGAGGGCGGCGGATGATTTGCCCTTCCAGCTCCTGTATGCGGCGTTTATATTCCTCCAAATCAATAAAGTTATTGATAAAGAGCGTTTTTACACGCTCCTGCTTCGCGCGGATTTTGGCGGTGTTGTCGGGCAGGGCGGCGGCCTTCTTCTGCGAGACCTCCATTTGCACGATGTACTGCGCCAAATCTTCGCGCACATAATTCAGGAGATATTCCTCGATGACCTTTTCTGAAATGCTGCGGTTATTCGCACAGCCGTGGTTATCGGTGGAATGAGAACAGCGGTAGGTGGTATAGACGCCGCTGGGACGGCGGATGGTTTGGGCATTGAGGCGGCGGTGGCAATCGTCGCAGATGAGCAGGCCGGAAAACAGGTGCGGCCATGCGGTGGGTGACGACCACACGCGCACATTTTTCTCTGCCAGGGAACGGATGCGTTGGTGCTCTTCCAGTGTGATATAGGCCGGGCAGAAGCTTTGATTTTCGCCGTACACGCCGTAATAGACGGATTTTCGGGAGAGGTCCTGCGCGCGGCGATATTCGTAGCTGGTGCCGAAGCGGTCGTTCATGGCAAACAGCGCGCCGCGCAGCGAGCCGTTGGCCAGCATGTGCCGGAAGAAGAACTCCACCTGCGGCTGCGTGTGAGGGTCTTTGACGAGGCGTTTTTCCTCGATGCGGTAGCCCAGCGGTGCGGCGCCAAACGGCCAGCGGCCTTTGGCGACCATATTCTGCTGGACATCGCGGATGCGGTCGGCGTCGGTATCGCACTCCTGCTCGGCAATGGACAGGCGGAGATTTATCATCAGCCGGCCGTTTGTTGTGGTGGTGTCGTAGTCTTCCTTGACGGCGCACCAGTTCACCCCATGAGGAATGAGATGCTCGTTCATCATTTTGTGGTAATCGTAGACGTTGCGGAACCAACGATCCAGCCGCATGACGAGGATGAGGTCGATTTGGCCCGCGTCCACGGCCTGCATCATCTGCATGAAGGCGGCGCGGCGGTGAAGCTGCTTGCGAGCGGTGATGCCCTTATCCACATAGATATTTTCCAGACGCACATGATGTTCCGCGGCCCAGCGGCGTATCTCGGCCTCCTGCGCCTCCAGCGAGAGGCCGCGCAGCGCCTGCTCGGCCGTAGAGACGCGGATATACCCCGCGGCACGGACAACGGGAGCGCTCATCGTGACACCTCCTGTTCTGGGGCGGCCGCCCCGCACATATGCTGGCAGGGGTGAGCACAGATGGACGAGGCCGCCGTAAGAAATTTATATGAGACGTTGGCGCGCATCATTTCGGCGCGCGAGGATGTGGACATCCGGGTGATCTCCATTGTGAAAAAGGCGGACACAAAAAACACCTCCAAGGTATGACTTGAAAAGCCTGCCCAAGAGGTGGTATAATCCATTTGCGAGGATGGATTGCCCACTACGGGTAAGCTATTCATTTTGAGACCGCCCACGGTTGCCGCCGTGGGCGGTTTCTTTTTATCCACGCTTATTTCGCGGGAACGGTAGATTATTTGATAGCCCAGATTTCAATCCACGCCCCCCGTGAGGGGGGCGACATGTAAAGCTTACTGCTTTTCCAGACGCACCGTCTGCGTCATGCCCATGGCAGACACGTCATAGCTTATCTGCCCATCCTGATAGGTAAAGGTTTTGGTTTCATCACCGGATGCGAGCAGGGCAGAGCCGGTTTTCTCGGTGTCGTTGGCAGATTCCCAGGTGTAGGGCTCATCTGCGGTTTCCGGGGCAACGAAGGTGCCGGCCCAGTACAGTGATTTTGTGTCGGCAGATTCGGTGACCCAGTAAATCTCAATTGTATCCCCCTGGATAGTGGCTGCCTGATAGCTGTCTTCCGAAGTGGCATTGACCTGCTTCCAGTCGCCGGTTAAATCCGGCGCGGCAGGGGCCGACGATGATGCGGCAGCGGCACTGCCCCCGGAAGCGGGCGCGGCCTCTGACGGGGCCCCGCCGCAGGCCGAAAGGGAAAGGCAAAGCGCTGCACAAAGCATAAGGGCAAAAATTCTCGATTTCATAGGGTTTTTCCTCCAATTTTAGATACTCTACAGGTATTTAATGAATACCTATTCGGCATTTTCATGTTACCACGGGAGTATACTAAATTGCAATAGGCAGGAGGTGCCGAAATGCCCGAAAAGAATGACGAGGTAAAATTTACGCTGAAATTGCACCCTGAGCTGGCGGCCAAGCTGAACTATATTGCTGAGTATTACGGGCGCACGCGCAGCGCGGAAATTATTTGGACACTGCGGCAGCATGTGGTGGAATTTGAGAAGGAATTTGGGAAAATCACCGAGGAAGAGTACAAGGGGATTTGAGTGATTTCCCAGCTCCAAGGAAAGCTCCAAGGAAATGACAACTGAGTGCCCTGCGGCCCGCGCCGCGGGGCGCTTTTATTTTGCCGTTATGGGGTTCCCCACAAGTATTTCAACCCACGCCCCCCGTGAGGGGGGCGACATGTAAAGCTTACTGCTTTTCCAGACGCACCGTCTGCGTCATGCCCATGGCAGACACGTCATAGCTTATCTGCCCATCCTGATAGGTATTTTTTTAGAAACGCAGTTTTCAGCTTCGCAGCGGCAGCTCATTTGTTTTCAATTTTCAGTTCGCAGCCATTTCAATCCACGCTCCCCGTGAGGGGAGCGATTAAAGGAAAGCGCAGTTTTCATTCAGTATGCCCGGCGCGGGGGCGGCGCACCTGTGCCGCGTCCAGAATAGCGGCTTCCAGCAGGCGGGAGCTGTTCAGGCCCTTTTCGGCGGCCAGTTCTTTCACCCACGCGGGAATCGTGACATTCATTTGTCACTGCATATAATCTATGACTGCATCAAATAGAGCAAGGTATCTTTGGCTGATATGCCCGAAAATTTCTGTTGCCGTTGCCTCGTTGTAGATGTGGCTTGTCAAATTGCGGTCTTCCAGCAGGCTGAGCCAGCCGGATTCATCCGAAATGAGCCCAAACGCAAAGGCCTGCCGGATGGTAGCCTTCGGGCTGTTCAGCTCGGTGTAGCCCTGGTCTATCAGATATTCGCGCATTGTTTTCCACGCCAGTTCGGTGCAAAACTCAAAACGCTGGATCACACCATCCCGGACGGATTCGAGCGCGGTTTTGTCGTAATCGGCCAGCGCCTCGCGCAGACGCGCCACAGCATCCACCAACTGCCGGTATTTTTCACTGAATTTGTTCATCAAGTCTATACCATCCCTTTCAATGTTTTGCAAAAACAAGGGGGCCATACCCGGCCGGATGTGGACAATGTCCAGCTTCAGCAGAGTGGGCAATTCCTCACAGGCAGCCCCAAAAGCGCCGCGCTGAGATTCCGGCATGCCGTACACGGCCAGGTCAATATCACTTGCCGGCCGGTTGTCTCCGCGCGCGCGCGAGCCAAACAGCACAAGCTTCTGCGCGCCGTAACGGCGGCCCAGCGCAATGATGCTGCGGTACAGATTTTTTATATCGTGTTCCGGCATTTTGTGCCCTACCCTTCTTTCATTCTTTTCAATCCACGCTCCCCGCATGGGGCGCGATTAAAGGAAAGCGCACTTTTCAGCCAGCATGCCCGGCACGGGGGCGGCGCACCTGTGCCGCGTCCAGGATAGCGGCTTCCAGCAGGCGGGAGCTGTTCAGGCCCTTTTCGGCAGCCAGTTCTTTCACCCATGCGGGAATCGTGACATTCATTTTGACGCGGCGGTTGTCAATTTCCTCCGAGACAAGTTCAGGATAGACAGATACCGGGCTTACCAGATAGCCGGGGGCGGTGTCCGGGTCGACTTCAGGATTTTTAGAGGGCGCGGGCACGGGCTCGCCGTCTTTTTCCATGCCGTAGATATGCAGGCCCAGCGCGTCCTGTGCCTCGGAAAGCGCGGTTTCAAAATCTTTTCCATAGCTGATGCAGCCGGGCAGGTCGGGGAAATAGACGGAATAAGCGCCGCCCTCTGCAGGTTCCAACACCGCAGGATAGGTGAGTTTTCGCATTGCTGTTCACTCCTTTTCTGGCGGCGGGGCCTATTTCAGCCCCGCCTGTTTTTTGATGCTCTTTAGCGTCCCTGGCGGGATGTCACCGCCGTGGGCAGGCACCGTGACTTTTCCCGGCTTTGTGGGGTGCTTGAGCTGTATGTGGGAGCCTTTTGTCCGTCCATCCACTTCCCGCCAGCCATCGGCGTGAAGCAGCTTTAGGACTTCTCTTACTGTCATTGTACTCCCTCCTTACAGTATATATTATACTCCTTTTTAATACTCCTGTCAATAATTTTAGGAGTATTTTTTATACTCTTTCTGCCGTTTTTCAATCCACGCTCCCCGCATGGGGAGCGGCCTTTGGAGGCACCCCTTACTGCCGGCCGCCCCTGGGCTTGCCTTTCATGGCTGCGTATACAATCTGTATAAAGGTTCGTCATTTTTCACAAACATTGCCATTTTACATAAAATAGAGGGGGATGTATTATAGTTATAGCGTCAAAGGCTCTTCATCTCAGAAGACGGCCGGAAAGCCCACTGCATAAGTTACAGGGGTATGTCAAAGGGAAACCCTATCAAAAGAAGCAGTAGTCCCATTTACTTTCCCGGTCATCAAGGGAGTTCCTGACTTGCGCAGTTTTGAAAGAGCCTCAATATCTTCCCTATATTTGTCTTCGTATTCTTTTATAGAAGACAAGATTTCTTCATTTTTCTTTAAGATTTCCTGCATTTTTTCAATTGCATGGGCATTTTCAGACTCGATTTTTGTGCGGGTACGTTCCACTTTGGTTTCAATGTAGACTACTGCAAGAGGAATAAGCACCGCACCTAGAGCAGACATCGCTTCAAATGACGTATGCCAGTCTATGAGCCTTAAATTTTTTGTGATGAAATCCAAGGCGACAAGGCTCACCAGAAACACTATGATGAAAAGTACAATGCACCCCGCGCCTTTCAAAATTTGTTTCACATTTAAGCAACCACCTTTCTGACAGGAGGAAATATGTTTTCCGATATTTTGAAACTTCTTGTTTCTATTTTGAGCTTCGGCCTGTCGGTCATGGCAATGGCACGAATCGGTTGGAAACTCTTTGACATTATATCCGGCGATTGACATGTTCCTCTGCGGGATTATGCCAGAGCCGTGAAGGATATGCCGAGGTTATCCCGGTATATCGTGTAGGCCCGCCAAATAAACTCCGGCGTCACATTGAAGTGCTCGGCAATTTCCCAGACGGAAAAACCGCAGCGCATTTCTTCCACCAAATCACAAAGCGGAATGTATTGCAACGTTGCCGCTTTGTCTGCCCTGTACTCCGCCTGCGCCTTGACCTGATACGGGCTGTAAGGCGTATAGAACGCGCCGGACAGGAAATGTCCTGCTTCATGGATGAGTGCCGTTGCCTGTTCCTGCTGACTTTCAAAGCGTGCGCTGTCCATAGCTACCAGCGCCCCATCTGCAAGGCACATGCAGGCATTTTCCTTTAACGGGCACTCTACAACGGCCACACCAGCCCCCGCCAAGTCGGCGCACACTGCCGCAGCGCTGTGGTACATAAGCGTTCACTTCCCTTTTTGCCGGTTCAATTCGGCGCGTATCTTCATAAGCGTTTTTATGTCCTCTATGTCTCCGGGGGTTAATTCCTTTTTTACGTCCCCATAAAAGCCCACAAGCTCATCCTTTACAAGCTCGTCAAGCTCGCTGCCCTTCGGGGCAACGGGCTTTTTTTGTTCTTCATTGCCCAGCAGATAATCCACAGAAACCCCGAAATAGGCGGCAATTTTAGAGAGGGTGTCGGCGGACAGAGACTGCTTTCGGCCCGCCTTTAAGTCAGTAATTGCGCCGCGGCTGATGCCAAGTTCATTGCACATTCTGCCGGGCTTGATTCCTTTGCCTTCACACAAATGAGAAATTGTTTCATACAAGTTGTACATGTTCAGGTACCTTTCTTGTGCACGATGCCAAAAGTACATTAAAAAGTGCAAAAATGCATTGACTTGTACTTGAACAGGTACTATAATGCAACTGTAACAAGTACACAATTACGTGCTTTTATTGTTCGGCAAATTCATATTAGTACGCAATTAGGTACTTGTCAATATTAAAATAGAAGGTGAGGTGGTAATTCGTGAAAGTGGCTAAATTGACAGGCTTTGGGTTGTGCGTAAAGACGGAGCTTCTTCGCCGGGGCATGAGCCAGAGTGAATTGGAAAGTATCGTTTCGAAGGAAACCGGGCTTTTTGTCGACAGTGGCTACATGTACAAAATACTTACCGGCCAGCGCAACCCGGAAAAAGTAATTGCCAGCATCAGGAAAATTCTGGACATACCCAATGATACTGAATAATGAGTACCATAAATTGGACTTCTAAAGAAAGCGAGGTGAAAAGATATGACCTTACGGCAACTGGAAAAAAGCATCCCCGCCATTCGGCGGCAGCTGAACAGCGGGGAAAAGAAAATTGTAATCATCGATGGCCCGGCAGGGCCGACAGGGAAAACCACAGCGATGCACGCACTGCAGGATGCCGGCATTCCAGCCTATGAGGAATATCAGGTTCTGCATATCACCGTTGGGCCTTCTTCGCCTTAAATACAGGCGATTGTTCCGAGACATTGAATGCCCAAACCGGCAAGAAATAAGCCGCCCGAAGGCGGCGGGAAGGAGTAAAGCAATGGAAAAGCGAAACACAGAAAAAATTAAGAGAATCGCCCTTAAACTATTTGAACAGCTCAAGGGCGAATGTGTAACGTATGAAGAAGGGCGCTGCATTATCAACGCTTTGCACGCCCGCCTTGAGCGCGCAGCAGATGATATGGTTATCAAATAAAAGTGTCGGGGTCGGTAATTTCCCGGTCTTTAATTTGAATCAGTTCATCTATACACTGGCTGTACCATTCAAGCATCTTGTGTGCAGCGTCAATTCCTGTTTCATATTCCTGTTTATTTTGTTCGGGAAAAGAATTTTTTGCGAGAGCGTCTATCATACGCGCTTGCGCATACGCTACACCCAAGTCATGACGGATTTTGTTTTTATCCATTTTTTCACTCCCTTTCCTTGCATATTGTAACACATTTTTCGGTGGTGGGGGAGTGGCAAATCAGAACTCAAGCCAGCGAGGGCGGGCAGAAAGCGAGGCGAGCGATATGATGACACCCCAGAATGTGATAAACATGCACGAGAGTTTATTTCGCGTGCTGCGAATGAAGGAGGAATATTCTGATAAGGAATTTAAGCTGGTGAGCGTTGAGCGCAGGCCGGGAACGGCCCCAAAACAGGAAGAGCGCCCGGATGTTGCAGCATCCGAGCGCCCCTGTAAGGATGTCAAAACAAACCAACCGCTTTGACATCCTCATTTTAACGCAATGGATAAGGGCCCGTCAAGCGGGCCGGAAAGTGAGGATGAAAAATGTATACATATTTTGCCTGTATGGCACTGGGCTTTGCCCTGGGCGTGCTGTTCGCGGCGGCGGGCATTTGGAGCGACCGCCGGAAAGGGGGCGGCGGCAGATGAGTGAATATATCTCGGTGCTGCGCCGCCAGCCGGAGGACATCCGCGCAGGCGCCGCGCCTTTCGCGGTGTATGTGGACGGAGAGCTTTGGTGCGAATGCGAGGATTATTTCAGCGTGGCGGAAAAGCTGGCTGCCCTGCTGCCGGAGAGGGGGCGCTGCGGATGAAAGCCATTGTGATAGACCCCGGCGCGGAGCCGGTGGTGAAAACGGCGCCGGAAACGCTGCAGGCGCTGGGCGCCATGTGCGGCGGGGCGCTGACGCTGCTGCGCTTTCCGCTGGACGCGGCGGGCCTGCTGTATATGGAAGGCGCGCACAGCCGCGGGCTGGAGCAGAACCGGCAGTTCCGCGGGCAGTGGTATTACGGCCGCCTGCTGATTGTGGGCGTGGCGCCGCATGGCGCGCGCTTTCGCAGCCTGACGCCGGAACAGATTGCCATGTATACGGCGAAGTGGCGCGAGGCCGTTGTGCCGTATGAGAAAGTGAGGTGGCCGGGGTGACAACCTATCTGTGTAAATGTGGCCGAAAGGTGCAAAAGAGCACCAATGCCGGCAACACGGGAAACCGCGACACGGCGGGCTGTATGGGATGCCCGTATCTGATGCCATGGGGGCCAACGGCGTGGGACAATACGCGGCATGCAGTGGTTATGGATATAAAAGGATACGAATGCAGAATGAGCCCATCGCTGGAATACCGCACAGAGTTAAGCGGCAACCTTGACGATAAAGCGACGCTCCGCATCGCCGGTTTGGACTTTGACTTTTTGGAGAAAGTGAGCGCCTGGGTAAAAGGCCATTACCCCGGCGGGGAACTTTCCGGCGGATTCTCCCGAGAATCCATACGGGCTGCGGAGTATGTGAGCAACGGCCGTTACAGATATGTTCTTTACTGCGTGCAAAACAAAAAAGGCATTGCGGCCAAACGTGCTCTTTGGGCTGAGTTTTTCGACGAAACCTTTCATCGGAAAGACATGACGCCGGAACAGGAAAAGGCCAAGGTGCTGGAGGACATCAAGCGAGGTATTGCACAGGCACAGGCGGCAGAACAGCCGGCTTCGGCCGGTATGGCGGCGGCGCCTGCCGCAGGCGTCTGCGAGGCGGAGACGAGTGGCGGCGGCATCAAAGCTGCTTTGCCTGCACCCTTTGACTACTCCGGGCTGGGCGAGCAGACGGCGGCAGACCTGCATTTGGCTGAACGGGAGTATTCATCGGGTAGAAAACTGGCCGAGGCGGGCCTGCGGCGCATGGCGGATGGGGTGGCTATTGCCCATGAGGCGCTGTGCGGGAGTTGCGACATAATGTCGCAACTCAAGCATGGCAACCGAGGGAAAAGCACCTTCAGGGCGTGGTGCGAAAGCATGGGGCTGAACCGCAAGGCAGCAGAGCGCCTTTTACAGGTCGCCAAGCTGATGGACGAAAGCAGCCCACGGGAACAAAAGGTACTGAAAGAACTGTCCCCCACCCTTTTGTACGCCGCCGCCAGGCCCTCGGCCCCTGCCGAGCTGGTGCAGGGCGTAAAGGCCGGCGATATCTCCACGCACAAGCAATATCAGGAGCTGCTGGCCGAAATCCGCACCCGCGACGCCAAAATCAGCGAGCTGATTGAGGCCGGCGAGGCCTCCGGCCGGCGTGCCGACGCGGCGGAGAAACGGGCCAGGGAGGCGGAGGCGCAGTGCGCCGCCATGCTGGACAAGCAGGACGAACATATTGCGCGCATCCATGCCCTGGAAAGCCGCCCGGTGGAGGTGGCCGTGCAGGAGCCGGACCCCGCAGAGGTGGAGCGCATGGCAGAGGAAAAGGCCAGGGCCATGACGGCCGGGCTTCGCGGGCAGCTGAAAACAGCGGAAGGCAATATCCAGAGAATGAAAAGCATCCGCGACAGCCTGCAGAGCCGGTTGGAGGGCTGGCGGCAGGCTGCTTCCTGCCAGGCCACCGCCTTGACGGCAGAAAACGTGCTGCCCATGGCGCAGGACCTTGCCGGAAACATCAGGGCGCTGTACAACACGTTTCTGCTGGCGGCCCATGGCCTGCACGGCGAGGATTACCGCCGCTGTGCCGCGCCGCTGGCACAGGCGCTGGAAGAGGCGCTGGGCGGCCTGCGCGCAAATACAGCGCAGTATACGGCAAACCGGTATGAGGAGGATGAGGACTTTGAATGAAAAAGTGTTGGCGGCCCTGATGAAGGCGGCTTACAAAGGCGGCGGCCTGAAGGTATGGAGGCTGGAATGGCATGTGACGGACTGCCTGATGCTTTCTTCCGGCTTTTGGGCCGTTTTGACGGCCATGGACGACATGCCCGGCAAGGCGCTGGGCCTTCTGGCGGAATGGATGCGGCATCTGCCGCTGATGAACGAAGCCTGTCTGCTGCAGCACAAGCAGGAGCCGGAGGAGCTGAACGTGCAGCACGAGGGCATGCGCACGCTGCTGGAAAAGGAGGAGGACGGCGCGTTTTGCGTGGACGTGAAGCTGACGCCCTTCCGGGTGGGCGAGAAGCGCGCGGCCCAGCGGCGCGATGACCGCCGGATGGTGTTCTTCACAAGCGAGCTGACAGAACTGGCCGCCGCCTTTCCACAGACGGGCGCCGTGCAGCAGGACGGCGGGCTGGCCCGGTGGTACCACCCCGAAAAAGGCATCCGGGTATGGCTTGCCGCCCGCCGGGATGTGGAGCCGGAACGCGCCGCCGTGCTGGAGAGGTACGACTGCTGGGGAGGTGGCGGCCATGGTGGCACAGTGGCAGGCGGAACTTGACCGGCTGGCAAACGGGGACGAGCTGGGGCAAAAGCTGGACGCCGCCATACAGGCGGGCACGCCGCAGCGGCTGGAGGCCGGAATGCTGTGGAACGCGGCGGCATTGGAGGAAAAGCTGGGCGCGCTGCAGAAGCACCTTGCCCGCCTGCTGTTGGACGGGCACACCTCCGAGGAGGCGATGCGCGCGGAATACGGCCACGTGCTGACGGCCCTGCCGGTTTTTCTGGCGGACCTGTGCATGCTGGCAAAGCTGACGGGCTGGGCAAGGCCCGGCGACATCCTCACACAGTGCGCCCACACCTTCGAATTCAGCATTGACCTTCTTTTGAAACAGGGAAAGGAGAATGGAGCATGAGCAATTTATTCGCGCCGGTGCAGCGCCAGAAAATGAAGCTGCGCATGGCGCTGACAGGCGTATCGGGCGGCGGGAAAACGCTGGGGGCCCTGTACCTCGCCTGCGGCCTGACGGACGACTGGGGCAAGGTGGCGCTCATCGACACAGAGCGCGAGCGCGGCCGCGCCTATGCCGGCCGCAGCGATTTGCCCACCCCCACGGGCGAATATCTGTATGCCGGGCTGTATGCGCCGTACAGCCCGGAACGGTACAAGGAATATGTGCGGCAGGCCGCCGAGGCCGTGGGGCCGGACGGCGTGGTGATTGTGGACAGCCTGAGCCACGCGTGGAACAACGAGGGCGGCGTGCTGGAAATAAAGGACCGCATTGCGGCACAGGCCGGGAAAAACAGCTACACGGCGTGGAACGAGGCCGGGCGGGAGCAAAACAGCCTCATCAACTACATTCTGGGCGTGGACTGCCACACCATCGTCACCATGCGCAGCAAGATGGAATACGCCATGGAGCTGAACGAGCGCGGCAAACAGCAGCCTGTGAAGATAGGCCTTGCGCCGGTGCAGCGCGACGATACCGAATACGAGTTCGACATTGTGATGAACATCGGGCGGGACCATATAGCGACTACCAGCAAGGATGTCACCTTTCTGGACGGCTTTGGGGCGGTGATTACGCCGGAACTTGGCAGGCGGCTGCGCGCATGGCTGGCCGACGGGAAAGAGCCGGAGCGCTGGTTCTGCGCCGATTGCGGCGCGCGCATCCGGGACAGCGCCAGGGGCGCCGCACGGGCCCGCGCCGCGGCCACGCAGAAGCACTTTGGCCGCGCGCTGTGCGAGGCCTGCACCAAACAGGCCCTGCGCGAGGAACGAGCCGCGCAGGCCCGGAAGGAGGCGAACGGCCATGATACCGGCCAGCCGCCGCAGGGCTGAAAAAAACCGCTTGCAGCAGGCGCGGCAGCGCCGCGGGCTGGACTGGGAGAAGGCGCTGGCCGCAGGCCTGAATGAAGAGGGCTGGGCCCGGTGCTGGCCCGCGGGCTGGGGCGGGCAGCCGTGGGACATTTCTGCTGTGATAGACGGATATGCCTATGCCATCGAATGCAAGCACATCGCCCGCGGGAACCTGGGCTACTCTGCCTTCACCGCGAACGAGATAGAAAACCTGTCCAGACATGAGGACGCCGGGGGCATCAGCGTGGTGGCCGTGCTGCGGGACGAGCCGGAAACCATGCGCTTTGTGCCGTGGTTCGCCGTTCGGGACGCCGTGCTGGGCGGAGGCCGAGGAAGCGTGAAGCCGGAGGAATACCCCGAAACGCTGAACGGCATATGGGAGGTGCCGCACCCATGATGATGACACTGGACGGCGAGTGCCGGCTGGCAGATGTGCCGCGTGAATTGTACGAGCGCCTGACGCGGGAACTGACGGTGCCGAACCCGGCATGGCAGACGGCGCTGCGCCTGGGCCGCCCCGCCTGCGGCATCAGGAAACACCTGCTTTTGTACCGCGTGGAAAACAGCGAGCTCATCCTGCCACGCGGCATGGCCATGCAGGTGTGGGCCCGCAAGCCGCGCGGCGCCGTGAGCAGAGACCTCACCCGCACCTGCGCGCCGGTGGAGTTTGCGCATTGCGCTATCCGCCTGCGGGACTATCAGGCGCAGGTGGCGCGGGAGGTGCTGGGCAGCCGGGTGCCGCAGGGGGTGATTTGCATGCCCTGCGGCGCTGGCAAGACGGAAACGGGCCTGTACATTCTGGCGCAGCTGCGCCAGCCCGCGCTGTGGATCACCCACACGAAAGACCTGCTGGAACAGACTGTGCAGCGCGCCCGGGTGCGCCTGGGCCTTGAAGGGCCGGAACTGGGGGTATTGAGCGGCGATGAACGCCGCCCGGGCACGCACCTTACGGTGGCCACGGTGCAGACGCTGTACCGCATGGAAATGGACGGCCTCGCCCACCTGTTCGGCGCCGTTATTGTGGACGAGTGCCACCGCGTAGTGAATAACCCGGAAAAGGCCAGCATGTTCGCCGCTGTTTTGGCCCACCTGCCCGCAAAATACCGCTATGGCCTGACGGCCTCCGGGCACCGGGCCGACGGGCTGGGGGCCACCATCTATCAGGTGCTGGGGCAGCGCATCAGCGGCGTGGAGCAGGCGGCGCTGGAAGCCGCAGGCAATGTCGTGACGCCCGCTGTGCAGCCCGTGCAAACCGCGTTTTGTTACACGCCTGCCCCGCGGGAAGAGCGCACAGATATCCAGCGGCTGCTTCGGCGCATGGCGGCTGACGACAGCCGCGCACTGCTGATATACAGCTGCCTGGAGCATGAGCTGCTGGACGGGCACACCTGCCTTGTGCTGGCGCAGAGCCTGGCCATACTGGAAAAGCTGTTTTCGCTGGCACAGCGCGCAGGGCGCCCCGCGGCCTATATCAGCGGGGCGAGCAAAAAAGCAGACCGCGCCGCGGCCATCGCGGGCATGCGCGCGGGCACGCTGCGCTGCCTGTTCGCCACCTATCAGCTGGCAAAGGAGGGGCTGGACATCCCCCGCGCGGACAGGCTGTTTCTGGCCAGCCCCGTGCGGGACAGCGTTATCGTACAGCAAAGCGCCGGACGTATCATGCGCCCGGCGCCGGGCAAGGCCGATGCCCTGATATACGATTTTGTGGACAGGGCCGTGCCCGCCTGCCGCAGCCAGCACGCGGCGCGGCGCAGAGTGTACCGCGCACTGAAATGCAGTATTCGCCCGGATTTTAATATAAAAGAAAAGGAGTAAGAGCAATGAGTATTTTTGACACACTGAAGGCAATGAACGAGCAGTACAAGGCCACCCCGGCGGCGCCGGACAACGCGCGCATCCCGGACGGCAAGTATCGCGCCATCTGTAAGGAGGCCCGCCTGATAGAGCCGTCAGAGACAAAGCCCATGCTGCTTTCCTGCAGCTTCATCATCATGGAGGGCGATTATGCGGGCCGCATGCTGTTCATCAGCCAGCGTATTGTGGCCGAGCAGACGGCCTTCTCGTACCTGAAGCGTTTCATCGCACAGATGCAGGTGCCCGTTGACGATTTGTACCAGCTGGAAGCGGCCCTGCCGGAATTTACCGGCCGCATCATTACCGCCAGCGTGGTGACGGGCAAGGCCGGCGCCCGTTACCAGAACGTCTATGTGGACGAGTACATCGGGAAGGGCGACATCGCGCCCTATCTGAAGCGCGATGCGCAGCCAAAGCCCTTCGGGCCGGCCGCAATAAACGGGTTCCAGCCGGTAGACATTGACAACGACGACCTGCCGTTCAATTAAAAAATAAGGAGCGCACTCATGCTGAAACCGGAAAATATCCCGGACGAACTGAAAACGCTGCCGCGCTGGGTGTGCTACCGCCTGCCCGATAAAACACCCCTGAACCCGCGCACCGGCGGAAATGCGGGAAGCACGCTGCCGGGCACCTGGGCCGATTACGAAACAGCAGCCGGGGCGGTGGCACGCCTCGGCTGCACGGGCATCGGGTTCGTGCTGGGCGGCGGCATTGTGGGCATCGACGTAGACCACTGCATAGACGGCGCCACCGGCGAGCTGAACGAGGTGGCGGCGGCCGTGCTGGCGGCCACAAAAAGCTATGCGGAGCTTTCGCCGTCCGGCGCCGGCCTGCATATTCTGTGCCGGGGCAGCAAGCCCGGCGCCGCGTGCAAAAACACAGCGGCGGGGTTTGAAATGTATGCGGAGGGCCGGTATTTTACCGTGACGGGAAATGTGCCCGGCGAGGCGAGGCCCTTCTGCGAAGACCAGGCCGCGCTGGACGCCTTGTACAGGAAATATCTGAAGAAGGAGGCCGAAACGCAGGCTGTGCGGCGCGGCCTGCCCGCGCCGCCGGCGCTGGAGGACGCCGGGCTCGTGCGCCGCGCCGCGGCAGGCAGGGACGGCGCGCGCTTTGAGGCCCTGATGGCGGGCAGCTGGCAGGGCTACTACAAAAGCCAGAGCGAGGCCGACCTCGGCCTGTGCAACCTGCTGGCCTTCTGGTTCGGGGCCGACGCCGCCCGCATGGACAGGGTGTTCCGCACCTCCGGCCTGATGCGCAAAAAGTGGGACGAAAAGCACGGGAAAGAGACCTATGGGCAAATGACCATCGGCAAGGCGGTGGCAGGCTGCCGCGAGGTGTATTCCCCGCCGCAGCCGGACGCCGCGGGGATGGACGCCTTTTTCGCGCCGGGGGGCGCCGCCCCGGCGGGGCGGCACAAGCGTTATACACAGGACGACACGGGCAACGCACTGCGGTTTGCCGACGCTTACGGCGAGCGGGTGCGCTACAGCCACACGGACAAATGCTGGTTTGTGTGGAACGGCGCGCGCTGGCAGAGGGATGAGACCGATATCGTCAAGCGGCTGGCGGACGCCCTGCTGGACGGCATGGAAAAGGAGCTGTTCGGCCTGCATGACAAGGAGGCCGTCAAGGCCTTCAAGGCGCATCTGCGCCGCAGCCGGTCCAGCCGGGGCAAGGAGGCCATGCTGAAGGAGGCGCAGCATCTGGACGGCATCCCCGTGACGCCGAACATGTTCGACCGCCACAAGGGCCTTTTGAACGTGGCGAACGGCACGGTGCGGCTGCGCACCGGCGAGGTGCAGGAGCACCGCCGCGAGGATTACCTGACGCGCATTGCCCCGGTGGAATACAGCGCCGGGGCCGCCTGCCCGCTGTGGGAAAGGTTCCTCGAAGAAATCACCGGCGGCGACGCCCGGCTTGCGCATTATCTGCAGGTGATGGTGGGCTATATGCTGTCGGGTTCGACGCAGGAGCAGTGCGTCTTCTTCCTCTATGGGGACGGGGCCAACGGCAAAAGCACCTTTCTGGACACGCTGGCCGCCATGCTGGGCGATTATGCCATGAACGCCCAGGCAGAGACGCTGATGGAGAAAAACCGCAGCCAGGGCGGGGCGCGCAGCGACATCGCCCGCCTGAAGGGCGCGCGCCTGGTGACCACCAGCGAGACGGACGAGGGCGTGTTCCTGAACGAAAGCCTTATCAAGCAGCTGACAGGCGGCGACGCCATCACGGCGCGCTTTTTATACGGCAAGGAGTTCGAGTTCCGCCCGGAATTCAAAATCGTGATGGCAACGAACCATAAGCCGCGCATCCGCGGCACAGATACCGGCATCTGGCGGCGCATCCGGCTGGTGCCCTTTACGCAGGCCATCCCGGAGGAGAAGCAGGATAAACGCCTGCCGGAGAAGCTGCTGGCCGAGCTGCCGGGCATCCTGAACTGGGCGCTGGAGGGGTGCCGCCAATGGGTGGAGGCGTCTAAAAGCAGCCGCAGCGGGCTGCCGGAATGTGAGGCTGTGCGCACGGCGACGCAGGAATACCGCACGGAGCAGGACAGGCTGACGGTGTTTCTGGACGACTGCACCTACCCCAGCGCCGGCCAGACGCTGCAGGCGGCCGTGTTCTATCGCATATACCGCGCCTGGGCGCAGGACAACGGCGAGAGGTTCCCTGTGAGCAGCCAGCGCTTCGGGCGGGAGATGAAAAAGCATTTCGCGGCCCGGACGACGCGCGCCAACACAGAATATCTGGACATCGGCCTGACGCACAGCGGGCACAAATATCTCAACTGGACGCTGCAGCCCGCGCAAAACCGGCGCGAGCAGGCAAAAGGCCCGCTTTGGCAGCAGGAAAGGCTGCCGGAAAGCTGAGGTGTGGTGGATTGTGGTGGTTTTCGGCCTTTTTGTAAAACTTTTCTCCTGAGCAGATTTTTTTCTTCTCATCTAGGGACTTTTTTATTTTCTGTAAAATCCACCACAATCCACCACAGAAAGGAGAAAACGAGGTTGAAAGACGAAAACGCGGACATTCAGCTTTCCTGCAAAGGCTGCCTGCTTTGCGGCGGGGCCTGCGGCATGACGGTATCGGGCCGGCCACTGGTGAGGTGTGAAGGAAAGGAAGGTGTTATAGATGAACTGGAAGAAAGAAGCTGAGAACGACCTGAAGGCACATGAAAAGCGCAAGGCGGCGCTGCGTAGCCTTGCTGAAGAGATTCGTGAACTGCAGGCGCGTACATATGGCAGCACGGCCCCAGCCACAGACGCGGTGCCTGTACAGGGCGGCACGAGTACGGCTGAGAAACGATTGATTGCGGCCATCGATGAGCTAGACCGTAAAAAGGAAGCGTACCATATTACCAAGCGAAAAGTTGCTGCTGTAGAACGTGGATTGGCTACCCTGACAGCGCAGCAGGTAGATATTCTAGACAGATTTTTCATTCACCGAACGCGAGGGCATGTGGATTCTTTGGCCGCAGATTACCATATTGAACGAACTCGTGTATATGACCTGAAAGATGCGGCCATAGATGATTTCACTATAGCGAGGTATGGTATTATAGATTCCTGATGAGCAAAAAGAGTGGAAAAAAAGAGGAAGTTTTTTTCAAAAACCTGTGGTATGATGATAAAAAGAGAAGCCGGGGAATTACTCCCCGGCTTTGTTCTTATCAATATAGCCGGCAATAAATTTTTTGATTTCGGTGGTAGGTGTGGTTTCGTTCTTTTCACACGCGGCGCGGAAGGCGGCAAGGACATCCGGCTTCAAATCGAGTGGAAACCGAACATAGGTTTTGCGGTTATATTTCTGCTGGCTTTCATACTTTCCGCCCACAGTTACACCTGCTTTCCATAAGCCTGCCACAACCGGCTGCTCACCTGCACCAGAACTGTACCGGACAGCAAAACCGTGATGAGCTTCAACCACGCAGGCCAGTGCAGGGCGGCGCCGAAAACCAGAGACACGGCAAGCGCCCAGAAGGGCGTATCCTGCTTCTTCATTGCTATTTCCTCCAATTTGTTATATACTGTAATCGTCCCCCAAGGGGGGCCGGGGCTTTCGCCCCGGCGGGTTGAGGTTTTAGGACTTGAGTGCTGTAATCAGTGCGGCGACCGCTACAATCGCTTTGATTATCAGCTCTGCAAGTTCCTTGGGCTTCAGCCCTTTTTGTTTGGGTTTCCTGCTCATGGTGCTCACCTCCCTTCCATAATTACAGTATACTACACGGACGTGTATTTGTCAAGCAATTTTCCATAGATTTTTATATATTTTTCAGCCTGCGCTTTCCGGCGCGGGCTTTTGTTTTGCCTGAAGGGAGGCGGTATTTCTGAAAAATCCCCGTTATGCGAATGGAGCCCTGCGGAGAAAATACCGTGCCAGACTTAAGGCGATAGGTGGCGAATGCGGCATATGTAAGGGACGCTTTGGGCCTATCCATTATGATGAGCCTTCGGATGCGGCGCATCCGCTGTCTTTTGTAATAGATGAAATAAAGCCTGTATCCAAGTGGAGACAATTTGGGTATTCATCACCGCGTGCAGCTGCTGAGGATTGGGAAAACCTCCAGCCCGCCCATTATTTCTGCAACGCACAAAAGAGCAACAAGGTGTATGGAGGTGATAACCCCAAAATAGGATATTGCCCAAAAATCAGCGATGGGGAATGGTAGAGGGGGAGGGGGCCCATCCCCCCTACGCGGCGCCCCCGCAGCCGTCAGCGCCGATTTACACACAGGGGATTTTTTGAAAGGGGGAGCGCGGGATGGCGAGGATGAAAGCGGCGACGGCCAGGGGAAACCGATTGGAGGAGTTGAAGGCGCTGGCGCGGGTGCTGGCGGAGAATATCGACGCATGCGGGGATGCCCGCGCGCTGCCGCCGCTGGCCAAGCAATACCGGGAGACCATATATGAAATTGAAGAGATAGAGGGGAAGGAAGGCAATGGCGACGAGATCGGCGAGCTGCTCTCGGCAAGGCAGGCTGACGGGAAGCCAGGAGCCGTGCGAAAGGCGCGCGCCGGCCTACCGAAGCAGTGACGGGATGGACGCCGCCCGGCTGCTGCACATAGGCGGCACGCTTTTGGACCCGTGGCAGAGCGACATTTTGTCCGACTGGATGGGGCGGGACGCGGCGGGCAGATGGGCCGCCCCCACCTGCGGGGGAAGCGTGCCGCGCCAGAACGGAAAGAGCCTGCTATTGCAGGGGCGCGCGGAGGCGGGCATGCTGATGTTCAACGAAAGCGTCATATATACAGCGCACCTGCAAAAAACGGCCACCGAAACCTTTGAGGAAATGCGGGATTTTTTCGAGGGCCCTAAATTGCGCGGACATGTGGCAGAGATAAAAACGGCCCTGGGCCGTGAACAGATTATTTTGAAAAGCGGCGCGCGCATCAAGTTTCTGGCCCGCACCCGGAACGGCGGGCGCGGGCAGCACGGCGACCTTTTGATTTTTGATGAGGCACAGGAGCTGGACGAAACGCAGCAGGGCTCGTTTTTGCCGGCCATCTCTGCCAGCCTGAACCCACAGACTATTTATGCAGGCACGCCGCCGGGGCCGGACTGCACGGGAACGGTTTTCCGCAGCCTTCGCCAGCGCGCGCTGGAGGGCGGCTCGAAGCGGACGGCGTGGTTTGAATTTTCGGTAAAGGACATTGGGGATGTGAAGGACAAAGGGCGCTGGGCGGCCACGAACCCCGCGCTGGGGCGGCGCATTCAGCTTTCCACGATAGAGGGCGAGGTAGAGCAGCTGGACGCGGACACGTTTGCGCGCGAACGGCTGGGCTGGTGGAGCCCGGCGGGCGCTGAACGCCTTGACTATGCCATAGACCGTGCGGCATGGGAAAGCTGTGCCAGCGATGCGCCGAAGCCGGAGGGCAAAACGGCCTACGGTGTGAAGTTTGCGGCGGACGGCAGCGCGGTGTGCCTGTGCGGCGCGGTGCTGCCGAAGGCGGGCCCCGCGCGGGTGTCGCTGATAGAGCTGCAGCCGGCCGGGCGGGGGCTGGCGTGGCTGGCTGAATGGCTGAACGCCCGGTACGGCAGGGCGAGCTGTGTGGTGATAGACGGGCGGGGCGGCGCGGAAGTGCTGGTGGAGCGCATCCGCACCGTATGGAAGGCAAAAAACTCGGTGATACGCCCGGCGGCGCGGGAGGTTGTTGCGGCGGCGGGTGTTTTTATCAACAGCGTCAATGAGGGCGGGCTGACATGGTACCGCCCGCAGCAGGGGCTGAACGAAAGCGCCGTGAGCGCGGTGAAGCGGCCGGTTGCCGGGGGCTTCGCCTTCGGCGGCGAGGCCAGCCTGCCGGTGGAGGCCTGCGCGCTGGCCCTGTGGGGCGCGAAAGCAGGCAAACGGGACCCGACGCGCAAAATGCGTATCGGATAAGGGGGAAACCAATGACAACGCTGAATTTTGGAGACGTGCGGGGCCTGACGGGCATGGAGCTGAATAAGCTGCACGAGCTGGCGGACGTGTACGCGTACCACCAGGGCCGGAACGCGATTAAGGATAAATATTACGAGGGGCACGTTACCCTGAGCGATGTGAACATCGGCATTGCGCTGCCGCAGGGATTCGGCAGGCTGGAGGTAGGCTGCAACTGGGGACAGAAGGCGGTGGACGCCCTGGCGGCCCGCAGCATGTTCGACGGCTTTGTGGAAGCCGCGGGCGGCACCCCGGCGCTGGAGGGGCTGGTGGCGGACAACCGCCTGCTGGCCGAATATGCCAAGGCGTGCCGGGATGAACTGAAGTACGGCTGTGTGTTTGCCACCCTTTCGGCGGACGGGAGGACAGGGTGCAAGATACGCTTCCATTCCCCCGCCGCGGCAGCCGCCCTGTGGGACGGCGAGAAGGGGCGCATCGGCTGCGGGCTGGCCATCATCGACACAGTGCCGGATGAGAAGGACGGGGGAAGCTGGCGGCCCTCTCTTGTCAATTTTTACACGGAGGACGCGGTGCTTGTACTGCATGCGGAAGGTACCCTGTGGCATGCGGAACGCCACCGGCACAAAATGGGCCGCCCTTTGATGGAGCCGATGATATGGAACGCGACCAGCGCGAAGCCGTTTGGGCGAAGCCGCCTGAAGCGGGCCGTCCGCTCGCTGATAGACGACTACATCCGCACGGTGGCCAATGCCACGATTGCGCTGGAGTTCGACACCACACCGCAGAAGTATCTGCTGGGTGTGACGGACGAACAGTACGATGCCATTATGTCGGACAAGTTCCGGCAATATGTGGGGAGCATTCTTACTGCGACCACGAACCCGGAAACCGGGGAAAACCCCGCCTTCGGCCAACTGGCACAGGGCAGCCTTGCACCGCATGTGGAAAAGATGCGGATGACGGCCACCCAGTTCTCCGCGGCCACGGGGCTGACGGTGACGGACGTGGGCGTGGTGAACGACGCGAACCCCACCAGCAGCGACGCGATTCTGGCGCAGAGCCAGAGCCTTGTGCTGATGGCACAGGAGCTGAACACCGGGAACGGCGACGCCCTGAGAACCATTGCCCTGATGGCGCAGGCCATTGCCCGCGGCGTGACGGCGGAGGAGCTGACAGAGGAGGAACGCGAGGTTATGGCGCATTTCAAGAACCCGGCCATGCCGAGCGTAGCGGTGACGGCGGACGCGGCGATCAAGATCGCTTCGGCCAGGCAGGAATTTGCCAGCACCGACACGTTTCTTGAGATGATAGGCTTTGACCAGGCGGACATCCGGCGCATTAAGGCGCAGGAACAGCGCGTGCGCGGGCAGAGGGTGCTGCTTGAGGAGGCGGGGGCGAGCGATGCGGATACCGGAGAAGGCGTGGGCTGATTATGTGGAGCGGCTGAGCCGCCTGAACGAAAGGGCCGGGCAGCTTATGGCGCAGTACATAGAACGGCACGGCACCGGGGACGCTGCGGCGCTGGCGGACTATGCGCACGCCCTTGTGGTGAAGTACGGCGAAGGCGGCGCGGAGCTGGCGTGCCAGATGTATGACGCGATGGCCAAGGCGGCCGGCGCGGCTGTGCCGCCCGCGGCGCCCGCAGAGCCCGCAGGCTATGGGGAGGTGGCGCGGATGGTGGAGGCCACGCGGCACAGCCCGCCCCTGCTGCGGGGCGGGGTGAGCCGCCTTGTGAAGCGGGCCGGGGCCGACACCACACTGAAGAACGCGCAGCGGGACGGGGCGGAATTTGCATGGGTGCCGCACGGGGACACCTGCCCGTTCTGCCTGATGCTGGCAAGCCGCGGCTGGCGGCGCGCGGGAAAGAAAACCCTGCAGGGCGGCCATGCGCGGCACATCCACGCGAACTGCGACTGCGAATACGCCGTGCGCTTTGACAGCAACACCAACGTGGCGGGATATGACCCGGAGAAGTATCTGGCGCAGTATAATGCGGCGAACGGCGACATCAACGCCATGCGCAGGGCACAGTACGCCCAGAACAAAGAAAAAATCAACGCGCAGAAGCGTGCGGCGTATGCGGAACGAAAAGGTTCGACGAACACAAAAACAAGTGTTAAAATAGAAGCACAAGATGGAACGACAAAAAATTTCCCATCTGACACGCTGCTACGGATACATTACGAAAAGCACGTGAATGAGTTCGGTACCGTCTCTGAGCAGGAGTACCTTGCACTGGCGAACAACTTTGCCAGAAAGCCACTTTCGGATGACGTTGTGCAGCTTGTTCGGTCTGACAACAGCGTTTCGAAATATTGCTTTTCAACAAATGAGTTTTTGGTTGTGAACCAGGACGGAACAATAAGGACTTATTTTAAGCCCGTTGACAAGGAGAAGTATTGGCAGGATGAACTCGACAGAAATTAAATGCCCATGCTGCGGCAAGACTGATGTTGAAGAATTTGACATCTGCCCGGTTTGCAACTGGGAAAACGATCCAAATCAATTATTGCACCCTGATACATGCCGGGGCGCAAACAGGATGACACTGGCCGAAGCAAGAAAGGCGTTTGGGGCAGGGATGCCCGTGGAATAGAAGAAAGCGCATTGAAGCGGTGAAGCCATTTGCCTGCCGGACGCTGGGGCCAGCAGAGCAGCGCGCGCTGGCCAATGCGCATAAACGCTTGCTTTTGGAGGCGTCCACATATCCGGTGGGGACAGAACTGTCACGCTGTTATGGGCTGGATATGCAGCCGCTGGGGAAAACCGTTATAGGCGAGAAACTGGGAAGCGTGCGGATAACAGACCAACAGGAGCCGTATATTGCCGTACACAACCATCCCAGCGGGATGACGTTTTCACCGGGAGATATCTTTAATTTCACCAGGAGAGACAACATGCGCATGCTGTCTGCTGTCGGAAATAACGGAGTGGTGTATGCGATGGAGAAGAGTGCGGATTTCAACCGTCTGGCCGTTCAAGGTGCATACGAAAAAATGAGGGCTCGCATTGAGCAAGAAAAAACAGTGTCTGGAATTTTGAATGCCATTGATGACTTTCTCAAGGAGGCACAAACTTATGGCATACAGTATTACAAAAGAGCGAATTAAAGAGCTTCAAAATTTCCTTTTGGAAAATCCGATAGACCCTGCATACGATGAAGCATGCGAGGAGTTCAATGATTCTCTCGACCAAGACTTTCTTCGACAGCTTAGTGCTCGAAACGCTTATGATTTATTAGAAGCCCTCGGCGAACTGCCGGAGGAATTGAAGCGAAAGTAAAATCAAAAGCGGGCTGACCCTTTCGCCGACACACATTCTGGGCTTTGTCACGCATGACAACCTGCGGATGATGACTGCCGTGGGAAACAATGGCAGGGTGTACGCGGTGGAAAAGCTGCCCGGCTATGACAAAGGAATGCTGCAAGAGCTGAGCGAGAAACTGACTGTACAGGCGCAAGAGGCAAAAAACGCAGAGGATATTGTGCAGGCCGTGGAAACTTTCTTTGGAGAGGTGAAACCGTATGGGGTACGATATTACGCCACAGAGGGTTGAAGAGATGAGGCGTTTTTTGCTGGAGCATCCGCTTGACCCGGACTATGACGAAAACGTCATAGAGCTTGATGGGGATTGCTCTGCCGGCCAGCTCAGATCTCGTTTATATTATGCCATTTTGAAGGAGCTGGGCAAGCTGCCAAAGACAGAATAAGACCAAAACCACGATGCAAAAGCACCGTGGTTTTTTTATGCGCTTTTGCACTTGCCTGCAAAGGCGCATTTTTATGCCCACTCTGGCCGCACGAGGCCGGGGCGGGCATTTTTATTGCCCGGCGGCGGGGCTTACCGGCCGCGCAGACAGGCGGAGGCGACCGCCTGAACAAGCCTATCTGAAGGAGCGAAAGGAGAAAACGATGAAAACAGAGGAGCTTAAGGCCCTGGGCCTGAACGACGAGCAGGTGCAGAAGGTGTTTGCCATGCACGGTGAGGACGTCAACCGGGAAAAGCAGGCAGCCGCAGAAGCAAAGGCACAGATGACAGCGGCGCAGAGGCAGTTGCAGGAGGCCAATGCAAAGCTGGAGGGTTATGACCCTGAGTGGAAGCAGAAGGCCGCGCAGGCGCAGCAGGAGGCCCGGCAGCAGCTGGACGAGATGAAGGCGCAGTATGCCGCGGGCAGCGCGGCGGCGGGACTGAAATTTACCAGCGAGAGCGCGAAGAAAGCGTTTTTGGCAGACCTGGCCGCGAAAAAGCTGCCGCTGCAGGAGGACGGGACGCTGCTGGGCCTTGAGGACTTTGTGAAGGCGTACCAAAAGGCAGACCCCGGGGCATTTGCCGCAGACGGCGGATACCCCAGCGTGAAGGATGGCGGCGACCCGCCCAACAGGCCGGGCGGCACGCCCAGAGAACAATTTGCCGAGTGGTTTTCACAGGCAGTAAGGTAAAGGAGAGAAAATAATATGGCATCTATTGACATCAACCGCACAACAACCATCAGCCTGCCAGGAGCTGTTTCCGGCGAGATATGGCAGAAAACGCAGGAGGCGTCCGCCGTTATGGCCCTGGCGCGCCAGGTGCAGCTGCCGGGGCTGGGCATGACTATCCCCGTGATTACCGGAGACCCCGAAGCCGGCTGGGTGGGCGAGACGGAGAAAAAGCCGGTGAAGCGCGGCACGCTGGCAACAAAGCAGATGACGCCCTATACGCTGGCCGTTATTGTGCCGTTTTCCAACCAGTTCCGCCGCGATGTGCCCGCGCTGTATGACGCGATTGTACAGCGCCTGCCGGGCGCGCTGGCGAAAAAGTTTGACGCCACCGTGTTTGGCGGCACTGCGCCGGGCTCTAACTTTGACACCCTGGGCGGCTGCACGGCGCAGAGCATTCTGACCAATGCCTACGGCGGCCTTGTGGCTGCCGATGCGGACATTGCCGCGCACGACGGCATTTTGAACGGCTGGGTGCTGGCGCCGCAGGGCAAGGCCATTCTGCTTTCTGCGGTGGACGGCAACGACCGCCCGCTGTTTATCAACAGCGTGGCAGAGGGCGCTGTGCCGATGATACTGGGCGCGCCGGTGCGCCAGAGCAAAGGCGCATACACCGCCGAGACGGCCTCTGCCGACGCGGTGGTGGGCTTTGCAGGCGACTGGACGCAGGCCGTATACGGCACGGTGGAGGGCGTAAAAATCGCTATTTCCGACCAGGCCACCCTGACGGACGGCGAGAGCACCATCAACCTGTTTGAGCAGAACATGTTTGCCGTGCGCGCCGAGATTGAAGTGGGCTTCCGCTGCGACACCACCGTGTTCAACAAGCTGACCGGCAAGGCGAAAACGGGGGCCTGAGCATGGCGGAGTTTATCAACAGCCTGACGGGGACGCGCATGTGGGTGGCGCCGGAGCGCGAGGAGGAATATGTGCGCGCCGGGCACAGGCCCGTGGAGGACAGCGCCGGGGCGGTGGCGAAAGCGCCCACCGCCCCGGCAAAGGCGCCGCGCGCCGCCGGGAAGCGGCAGCGCGCGCAGAAATAAGGCGGCCCACACTTCCCGGACGAGGGGGGCGGCGGCAAAAGCCCCCGGCGCCTCTGGGGAAACCATAGTATACAACGGAGGGGAGAGAACGACGGATGAAGTACGCCGAAGCGGCAGATGTGGAGGCGGGGTTCCGCCCCTTGAGCGCGGAGGAACGGGAGCGGTGCGGGGCGCTGCTTGAGGAGGCGGCCCTTATCATCGACGCCTGCGGCGCACAGGCAGAAGCCGAAGCCAAAAAGCTGGTATCGTGCCGGATGGTGCGCAGGGTGCTGGGCGATGGTGAGGGCGGCGCCGCGTTGTTCCCCACTGGGGCGACGCAGGGCAGCGCATCGGCGCTGGGCTATAGCCAGAGCTGGACAATGAACAGCGGCAGCGTGGGAGAACTGTACCTTTCGAAACTGGAAAAAAGGCTGCTGGGAGCGGGCGGCAAAATAGGGGCCCGCAGCCCCGTGGAGGAGGCGCGCTATGATACGGGGAATTGACATTACGCTGTATGCGAAGAAGCAGGCCGGCGTGGATGCGTTTGGCGCACCCGTTTGGGAGGAGACGCCGGAAACGGTGCACAATGTGCTGGTGGGCCAGCCAAGCGCCGAGGACGTTGTGAATGAATTGCAACTGTATGGAAAGCACATCGCCTACACCCTCGCCCTCCCGAAGGGCGACGCCCACAGCTGGGACAACGCCACGGTGGAATTTTTCGGCGAAAGGTTCCGCACCTACGGCGGCGTGGTGCAGGGCATCGACGAACTCGTGCCGCTCTGCTGGAACAAGAAGGTGAAGGTGGAACGGCATGAGTAAGCTGCGCGTAGAGTTGAATCGTGCGGGCGTGCGAGAACTGATGCGCAGCCCGGAAATGCGTGCCATTGTAGAGCAGCACGCCAGGGCCGAGCAGAAAAAGGCAGGCGGGGACTATGACGTATATATTGCACAGACACGTGCAGTTGCCATGGTGTTCCCTGCCACCGCAGAGGCCGAAGCTGACAACTTGAAGAACAACACACTCTTGAAGGCGCTGAGGTGACCGGAATGATAGAGGAAACAGTAAGAAAGCACCTGGCCGGAGAGCTGGATGTGCCCGTGTATATGGAGCTGCCGGAGAAGCCGCCGGCAGCTTTTGTTTTGGTGGAAAAAACGGGCAGCGAGCGCAGCAACCATATCGAATCTTCCATGATGGCCGTGCAGGCATACGCAGGCACGATGCTGGAAGCAGCACAGCTGAACGAGGCGGTGAAACAGGCTATGGACAGCCTTGCCCTGCTTTCTGAAGTGTGCGCCGCGAGGCTGAACAGCGATTACAATTTTACGGACACAGCAAGCAAACTGTACCGATACCAGGCGGTATATGACATTACGCATTACTGAGAAGGGAGCGACAGAAATGGATTCGAACAAGGTTACGGTGAGCAAGCCGAAAACGGGCGGCGCTATTTACCGTGCCCCGCTGGGCACACAGCTGCCCACAGATGCATCTTCGGAACTGAATGAGGCATTCAAGGAACTGGGCTATGCCAGTGAGGACGGGCTTGTAAATGAAAACAGTCCGGAAAGCGACAATATCAAGGCGTGGGGCGGGGACATTGTTTACACATACCAGAGCGCAAAGGAGGACACGTTCACCTTCACGCTGATAGAGGCGCTGAATGAGGAGGCGCTGAAGGCGGTGTACGGCGACGCCAATGTAACGGGGACACTGGCCACCGGCATTACCGTAAAGGCCAACAGCACCGAGCAGCCGGCCTGCGCATGGGTGGTGGATATGATTCTGCGTGGGAATGTGGCAAAACGCATTGTGATCCCGAACGGCAAGGTGAGCGAGGTGGGCGAAATTACCTATGCGGATGAAGAGGCCGTTGGGTATGAGACCACTATAACGGCGGCCGCAGACGAAAGCGGTAACACGCACTATGAGTACATCAAGGGGGCGGCTGGAGCATGATAAAGGGGGAAACCAAAACCGGCTTTGCGTTTGAACTGGAGGAAGCCGTGCTGGACAACATGGAACTGGTGGATGCGCTGGCCGAGATGCAGGAGGATGACCCCCTGGCGCTTTCGGCCGTGGTACGCATGGTGCTGGGGCCGAAACGCAAGGCACTATATGAGCACCTGCGCACGGAGGACGGACGCGTGCCGGTGAGCGCCATCAGCCAGGAAATCATGGATATTTTTGAGGCATTGGGCAAACCGGGAAAAAACTGATAGCCCTCGCCGGCATGATGGCCGCGGATGAGGACGCGCTGACGTGTGATTTTGCGGAGACGTATGGGATATGGGATATGCGAGCGTTGCCAGCCAGGAGGCTGGCAACGCTCGCAGCCGGTTTGAGGGAAAATTCCCGCATTAGAATGTTAATTGCCGGGGCAAGAGCCCCAATAGATACCTTGCTTTTGGCAGCGGCCGTGGATAGGCTTTCTTTTCTGGTTTGGGCACAGACAAAAGACGGACAGAAAGGGCGGCGGAAGCCAAGCTCCATTTTACAGGCTGTGCTTGGAAAAAGTGCGGAAAAACAGGCTGTGCGGTCATTTCGCGGCGGGGACGATTTCAAGGCCGCGTGGGCACACATTACAGGAGGTGATGGATAGTGGCCACAGAACTGGCAAAGGCATATGTACAGATAGTGCCATCTGCCCGGGGCATTCAAGGAAGCATTACAAAGACGCTGGGCGGCGAGGCAAACGCGGCGGGGATATCTGCCGGACAAGGATTTGGGCAAAACCTGGTTGGAAAGCTGAAAGGAATTATTGCTGCAGCAGGGATTGGAAAGGCGCTTTCGATGGCTGTTTCGGAAGGTGCAGAGCTGCAGCAGAACCTTGGCGGCACGGAAGCGGTATTTGGCCAGTTTGCGGCAAATATCCAGAGCGCAGCCACAGACGCCTATAAGAACATGGGGCTTTCTGCAAGCGATTACATGGCGACGGCAAACAAGATGGGAAGCCTGTTTCAGGGCAGTGGCCTGGAACAGCAGCGCGCGCTGGACCTGACGAGCCAGGCCATGCAAAGGGCGGCCGATGTGGCCAGCGTGATGGGCATTGATATGGAAATGGCGATGGAATCGATTGCCGGAGCGGCCAAAGGAAATTTTACCATGATGGACAACCTGGGCGTTGCCATGAATGCCACTACGCTGGAGGCCTATGCGCTGGAGAAGGGCGTGAATTTCAAGTGGAACACGGCTACGAATGCAGAAAAGGCTGAGCTTGCCATGCAGATGTTTTTTGACCGAACAAGCCAGTATGCGGGGAACTTTGCCCGTGAGAGCGAGGACACGCTTTCTGGCTCGATGGGAGCGGTGAAAGCAGCATTTTCCAACGTGCTCGGGAACCTGACACTGGGGAAAGACATTGGGCCCTCTTTACAGGCACTGGCGCAGACTGTGACAACATTTCTTGTGGGGGACCTTATCCCCGCGGTGTGGAATATTCTGAAAGCCCTGCCGGGGGCCGCTGTGACCTTTATTCAGACTGCAGTTCCGCAATTGGTGACGGCCTTTCTGCAATTTCTTCCGCAGCTGCAGGCAGGGCTGACTGCCGGGGGGCCGCAGTTGCTGCAAAAGGGAACGGAGTTGCTGAACCAGCTTGTAAGCGGGATTTTTGCGGCGCTGCCGAATATTTTTCAGGCGGGATATTCTGCCATAGCGGAATTTGGGAACAGCATTTTTGCAAACCTGCCCCAGGTGCTGGAGGCGGGTAAGAATATCCTGCTGAACATTGTTTCGGGCATAGCGCAGATGCTGCCGCAGCTGTGGCAGAGTGCGGCGAGCATGATAGCCTCGCTGCTTACCGGCCTTGTGCAAAACCTGCCTCAAATTCTGGCGGCGGGCTTTGATTTGGTGGTGAGCCTGATATCCGGTATTGGGAACGCACTGCCAAGCCTTGGCACTGCGGCAGGGCAGGCAGCCCGCAAAATATGGGACGCTGTTAAAAATATCGACTGGCTGCAGCTTGGAAAGGATATTATCAGCGGGCTTATCAACGGCATCGGCGCGATGGCGGGGGCGCTGTGGGATGCGGCCGTCAACATTGCAAAATCGGCCCTGAACGCAATTAAGAGCTTTTTTGGCATTGCGTCTCCTTCAAAGGTGATGCGTGACGAGGTGGGCCGGTGGATACCGGCGGGCGTTGCGGAAGGCATTGAGAAAAACACAAGGCCCATTACTTCGGCCATGAGCAGGCTGGCCGGCCTGACTGCCATGCCCCCGCAGGGCAGGCTGACGGATATGCTGGACGGAAGCAATGTGTTAAGCGGCGCGCCGGGTATGGCACTGCAGCCTGCCGGAGGTGCACCTGTGCTGCAGCAGACCATTTATACGCACGACAGCCTGAGCCCCGCAGAGTTGACGCGGGAGGCGGAGAACTTTTTGGCAAGAGCGAGGTGGAAAAACCCGTGAATAAGGACACGGTGGTGACCTATGAGAGCGGCGGGCACCGCATTGTGCTGCACAGTGCGTATGACAGTGCGTTATGGGTGACGGAGATTACAGGTGCATCCAGCAACAGCGTCGCCATCAGCGAGACACAGGGGGCCGCGCAGGTGGGCTCTACCATCAGCAGCCAATCTGTGCAGCCAAAGGATATCACAGTGAATGGGGCTGTGCTGAAGGAGTTGGAGAAAAATCGCCGCGCCATACTTGCCTGCATAGCGCCGGGAAACACTGGGCGGCTGACCATCCGGCAGGGTGGCGAGGGCTGGTATATAGAAGGGGCGCCTAAGACCACGCCTGTGTTTTCGGATGGCTCTAAGGTACAGAGCTTTCAATTTGTACTGCACTGCCCATACCCATATTTCAAAAGCACGGATGGCGGCAATTCACAGATTGCTGGGCTGACCAGGCTTTTCCGCTTTCCCTGCCTTTTGGCGGGGCGGTGGTATATCTCCAAGTATACTGAGAGTTTTTTTACTCCTGTGGAGAATACAGGCACAGTGCCGCTTGAATTTGAAGTAACGTTTGCGGCTGTTACCGCGGTGACAAACCCGGAGATATACCATGTGGAAAAACGCACGTTTATCCGTATTCGTAAGGTGCTGGAAGCGGGTGAAAGCATCACCGTTTCTACCATATACGGGCGCAAAGGAGCCACGCTGCGGCAGGCGGATGGCACGGAGAGTAATGCTTTCCGTTTTTTGGATATTGACAGCGATTTGAATATGCAGATGGATCCAGGGAGGAATACGATTCGTTCCGATGCAGAGCATAACCGGGAGGGCCTGCGGGTGCAGGTGATATTACCGAAAGGAGGCCTGCCGGGGATATGAACTTATATGTATATGATAAAAATTTGCAACGGGCAGGCATCATAGAGGACATCCGCAGCCTGCAGTGGCTGGAGGAGTTCCAGGATGCAGGCGAGGTGAAACTAGTGTGCAGTGCAACGGAAAAAAACCGTACTTTATTGGCGGATGGTAACCGGCTGTACTGTACGGAACATAAGGAAAGCGCTATTGTGCGGCAGGCGGAAACAACAGACGATGGAAAGGACGCCGAACTTACTGTGCGGGCTGTGTTTTCGGCGGCGCGCTGGGGGGACCGTGTGGTGATGGCGACGGAGCAGATAGAGGAAGCGGAAGCCGGGATGCTGGCCCTTGCGGAAAAGCACCGCCGGGGGCTGCCCGGCACGACCGCGGCCGCAAAGGGGCTGGCTGTGCCCATGGACACGCAGGTGACATGGGGCAGTGTGCTTGAGGCGGATATTACCCTTGCCAAGGCCGCAGGACTTGGCTTCCGTGAGGTGTTTGACCCCAGCACAGGCATGGAAACCTTTGAGGTATATGCCGGTGTGGACCGCACACAGGGCGCCAGCTACAACGGCTATTTTGGAGACGATATAGACAACCTTTCCAGCCTTAAAATAGTGTGCGGCTCTGACGGATGGAAGAACTGCGCTATAGTGGGCGGAGAAGGCGAAGGTGCGGCACGAAAAATTGTGACTGTGAATTTGGGCACATACACAGGGGACGATCTGCGCGAGTTGTGGGTAGACGCCAAGGATATCAGCAAAAAATATCAGATTGCTGCGCCGGACGGCAGCGGCGGATACACGTATACCGATGCTACCTATACCGAGGAGGAATATGCTGCAGTGCTGCAAGCGCGCGGGTTAGAAAAGCTGGCGGAATGCTTGCAGACGCTGGAGGTTGATGCGACCATCGGCCAGGGTCTGATGCAATATGGCCGAGATTATACGCTGGGGGATATTATTCCGCTGAAGCTTACCCGGTACGGCCTGAGGCTTTCGGCCCGTGTTTCATCTGTGCGCACTATTTATGAGAGTACAGGCAAGAAAGTAACAGCTGTGCTTTCTGATTTTGAGCTGACAAAGGAGGTTTCGGGATGATCTGTTTTCCCCTCGACAATACGGAATATGAAGCGAAGGACATGGGGGCATACCTTGGTACGCGCACGCGCGGCGTGTTTTCTGCGGAAGGGAACTTTGCCGTTACACCGGCAGAAAATGGACTTGCCGTGAAGGTGTCCCCGGGGCTTGCGTGGCTTAAGCGTGACCTCTACTGGGGCGTTGCCGTCCTACTGGAGAGCGAGATCATGCTGCCGCTGGAGATAGCAGACGGTGAGCTGGAGCGCATCGATGTCATCGTGTGCCGCCTAGACAAGGTAGCCAACAAATCTGAGGTTGTTGTGAAAAAGGGCGAGTTCAGCGGTTCCCCGGTTTTTGCACAGCCACAGCGCGATGACAACTATGACGAGATCTATCTTGCAAGCGTGATGATTCAGGCCGGTGCCACCGGGATTACTAAGGCGGATATATCAAGCCTTCTCCTTAACGAAGACTACTGCGGCTTGATGCGAGACGGCGTGACGGGCATTCCGACAGAAGCTATTCAGGAACAAGCTACCGCCCTGTTTAACGGTTTATATGAGCAGCTGCAGGGCCGGGCAGATGAATTGGAGCAGGTGATAGAAGGCATTGTACAAGGCAGCGAGGTGATGCTGCGCGCGGTATACGACAAGGACGCTGACGGCGTGGTGGATGAGGCCGCGGCTGTGCAGGTGTATACGCCCCCTGCCGCCTCAGAGGCCGGCACGGATGAGGCCGGTGCACAGGCAGCCAGCCAAACCTTTGGCGGGC
>ENA-ORTH01000860-ORTH01000860.1-human-gut-metagenome-genome-assembly--contig:-NODE-860-length-35208-cov-3.856428_pt1 | contig 35208 bp, 42 predicted proteins | sample MGYA00241914_ERZ509192 | MGnify/ENA primary metagenome ERZ509192 (study PRJEB26280, sample SAMEA2338826) | human gut metagenome | biome: human gut; feature: human-associated habitat; material: faeces... | reverse complement strand
CTGGGCGTTAAAGAAATACGAGGACACCGAACTTACACCGGAACAGATCATGGAGTTGAAAGAAGCAGTTCAGAAACTCGAAAATATATTCGGAGATGAAATTACAGTTAATCAGGTTATTGATTTTTTCGTTGATTTCTATATTGCACAGGGTGATCCAGACAGAGTGGAAAAAGCAGAACTGTTGACAAACGAAGAAGCTGCGAAGTGGCAGGAGCTGAAAGAGCGGGATACGGCGAAGAAACCCGTGCAAACGGAAGATGGAATGGTTTGTCCGATATGTGGTAGCAAGGCAGTTCCGTGGAGCCGGTTCTGCGATGAATGCGGACAGAGATGGTGGGAAAAGGAGGACTGACATGACAGTAAAAGAGCTGGAAGAATTTTTAAAGAATGTGAATGATAAAAGTAAAACAGTGTATTTCTATCATCAAGAAGATAATCCATTTAATGATGGGATTGGGACAGTAAATGTGTTTGAAGTATCGAAAGACGAAGAGAATACAGGAAACTTTGAGGGTGTATACATACAGGGATGTTAAAGGAGGACTGACATGTTAGAGAAGATTCTGGAAGAGATAATAGAGCAACTAAAGGCAGAGGGATGCATTATAGATAATGATGCAGGACATAGAGCGGTAGATATCATCCGCAAGCACACGAATGACGGCTGGATTCCGGTGGAGGAGCGTCTGCCGGATGAAAACGGGATATATCTTGCAACATGTGATGATGCAGAAGTTCCGGTTAAACAGATGCGATATGAAAAAGATGTAAAACCTAATGGATTATTTTATGACGTTTACGGAATATATGACGGGAAAGTGTATGCTTGGCGACCTCTTCCAGATTTATACCGATTGGAGAAAGGAGCAGAAATTGAAACGAAACAGAATGGAGCACGAAAAGAAGATTGATACAGCGAATCACTATGACTGCCTGGAGACGGATGTGCGGGAGGATGCCAGGAAGAACTTTAATCGTCAGCCGTATAAGTCGGTTGATGTGGCACAGTACATAGCGAAAAAGTTCGGGATTGGAGGTGATGCCGATGGACAAAAAGATTCTTGAAGACTACATAGATGCCTGCGAGTTTATCAAGGAGACAGAAGCAGAGATCAAGAAGCTGGAGAAGAAAAAGAGGTTTGTTCAGGACAAGGTTCGTGGGAGTAATCCAGACTGGCCGTACGAAGAGCGGTCTTTTAGCCTGGGCGGATCGGTTGAGACGGCAGCAGATGCCTTTACGCTGGCAAGAGAGAAGAGGATTCTGGAGGAGCAGAGGAAGGAAGCTTCGGATCTGAAGATTGGAGTGGAAGAGTGGATGAAGGAGATCCCCTTTCGGATGCAGCGGATCATCCGGTACAAGATATTCAGTGGACTGAGTTGGGAGGAAACGGCGACGCTGATGAAATGTAAAGCGGGTGGAGAAGCAATGAGGAAGGAATATGATAGATTTATGCAAAAAAACTAAAGTTTGTCCGCTTTCGTCCGGATTGTCCGTTTTTAAAATGCTATAATATATGCTGAAAGAAGTGGATGAAGTACTTCTGGATGGGTTGTTGAGCTCGGAAAAGTCTCTACCACACAATACATCAAAATACCATGCACTACGGTGTGTGGTATTTTTGTGCATTTTGCGAATTGATTTAACAGAACAAATGTTCTATCATAGTTTTACTACCACACTAAATAGAAGCACCAGAATTTGTTGATATCTGTCAAAATATGGTATATTATTAAAGAAAACGTGGTGCGTTTTGAAAAATTTGTGTGGAGGGAAATGGACATGGCATCTATGACAACAGAATTTTATAAAGTTGTGCTTGTGACACGCGCAAAGGATGAGGAACTTGATTATAAAAAGATTAAAGAAATTGTTAGCGAGATAATTGATGAACACGCAATTGATAATGATGGTTATCTATCCATTGATTTATCGCCAGACATTTTACCGACAAGTATTGAGCCGAAAGAAGTCATGGATGTTTTTGATGACGATAAATATCTTTTTGGACGTATAGCACGAAAAAAAGCAAATAATACTGTAATCAAAAGAGATTATAGCACTCTAAAAGCCAATAATGTTTTTGAAGATTACGAAGTTAGCGATAAAGGAATAGAGGTATATACTTTTTTTATTCTTGATTATGATAAGGGTATATTGTCAGTTGTTAACACGAAAGGAGCTCCTAATTTTAAAGCATTGGATGCATTGTGTCTGTATTATAACTCTGAGTATAAATTTAATTTCGAAAGTATACCAAATAGCGATGGCATTTCTGTCTTGTATGGAGCAACCGCTCCGGAGGTATCAAAGCTTGAATTTGAAATACCGGCACCTAATGCGGAATTTTTGCAAGCTGTGTTGGGATTAGATGAAGAAATAATTAGGGAGATGATACAGAATAATGTATATTCATCGGTTATAATCTTGAAAGCAACGCCATACCATAAATTGATAAGTAAAAAGGAAAAGGTAAAGGCTGTATTAGATATACTAATTAATAAAAAAAGGAATTATTCCAAAGCTGTTATACGTGGAAAATCAGAGAGTTTTGGAAGTAGAAATTTTGATCTGCATGCAAAATATTTTACATACCCCATAGAAGTGAAAAAGTTTCGTACAATTCAAGGGAAAGAAGTAGAATATTCTTTGCAGGAGTTGGTGGATCAATTTAAGCACGGACTGCATATGGCTTATGAGTCCAACTTTGATATTATTAATGCCATAGCCAATAGATAAGGAGATGTGGCGAGTGAAATTTATATATAAACAGAATTATATTACAAAATTTGTGATTTTGTTCGTGTTTGTTGTTGTGTTGTGCATACTCTCAAGAGTGTATAATTATAAATTTATAATTATGCCAAGCAAAAATTCTGTAGATTATCATACAGATATTTTAACTGTAAATTCTATATTTTGTGGTTTTGCACTTACCAATTTGGGGATACTTTTAACTATAAGCGATGATCAGTTGATAAAAAAATTAGAAGGAACAGACATTTTACAAAAAAGGAACAGTGTCATTGGCCATTCTATAATATTTGGAGCTATATCAATTTTTATTTCAATGTTTTGGGTATTAAAAATTAATTTCAATTTTTTAAGAAAGATATTTAATGAAGAAATAATTAGTATGATTTGCGAATTACTCTTTTATATTGAAATTTTTTCTCTATTAATTAGTATTCTATATTTTATTATTTCGATAAAAAAGATGATAGAGTTATTATCTCTTTTACATGTTCCGAGGAAAAAGTATTCAGAGAAACAGATAGAGGATATGAAGAAAAAAATATTTAAAGAATAGGAGAAATATAAATGCTATACTTTAAAATAGGACGAATAGAAAAGATTGATCTTACTCCACACAATACAGAAACAAAGATGTACCATATATAGCAGTGGAGTCCAAGGAAAAATGCAGTTCTAATAACAAAGGCACCCTCCGGGGTGCTTTTCTCATGCGGGCATATCATCAACGGAAGATGTGCAGGGTCGCTACCTGTGTCCCGGTTCGACTCCGGGTGCTTCGCTTTACCTCTTGAAATAATACCCACGTAGTATTACAGAAAGAGGGTTGATAACATGAACAGCTTTATAAGCTGGATTGGTGGTAAAAAACTACTGAGAAAGAAGATAATGGAACAGTTTCCAGGGGATTTTGACCGTTATATTGAAGTATTCGGCGGAGCCGGATGGGTACTGTTTGGAAAAGAAAAACATGCAGACATGGAGGTATATAATGATTTGAACGGAGACCTTGTGAATCTATTCAGATGTGTTAAATACCATCCAGATGCATTACAAAAAGAATTAGACTGGATTTTAGTGTCCAGGGAACAGTTTTTTGATTGTGTTGCCCAGAATAATATCCAAGGAATGACAGACATTCAGAGGGCAGCACGGTTCTATTGTAGAATTAAATTAAGTTTTGGCTCTGACTTGGAATCGTTTGGTGTGCGTCCAAGAGACCTGCAGAAAATGATTGCTTATCTGCGGGAAGTGTCAAATAGACTTAATAAAGTAATTGTTGAAAATGCTGATTTTGAGCGGCTTATAAAAACATATGACCGCAAATCAGCATTATTTTATTGTGATCCGCCATATTACCATGCAGAGAAATATTATACAGACAGGTTTCAACTGGAAGATCATGTGAGACTGAGAGATTCAATCTCTCAGATTCAAGGGAAATTTATTTTATCTTATAATGATTGTCCAGAAATTCGGAAACTGTATATAGGGTATACTCTGATTGAAGTAGACAGGCAGGACAATCTTGTATCGAAAACTAACCCACGTCGATATAAAGAACTAATTATTAAGAATTATTAAAATAGCGTGGGTATTACAAAAAGAGGTAGTGAATGAATAGAACCAATTTTATCGAAAACAAACATTAAAACTCTTGACATACGTATACGTATATAGTATGATAGAATCAAGAAATGAGGAAAGGAGAATGGAGATGGCTAGGAAACATAAGAAAAAGCACCGACTTGAAAAAGCGGCACTCATAGTCAGCATAATAAACGGTCTGGTAACTGCGATTTGCTTAATCTATGAGACGTTTTTCAAATAGGTGCTAGGCGGTGGGCTTGCCACCCATCGCCTATATTATAAGTCATCTCAGCAAATAAATCTATGAGAAAAAGTATAATTGTATCAAATTTATTATCTCTCTTCCTGCTTGGATACTACGCTGTGACAAAAGGGCTTGACTGGATCATTGGAACTGCACTGATCATAAGCGTGATATCTAATATTTTGAATATTGTATACGAGGTGAGAGATGGAAGAGAAAAAGGTTAGGCCACAGGATAAGTGGGATGCAAAGGCGGGGCTTGTCCCAAAGACCTACAAAGTAAATGAAAAAGTGGCAGAAGAGTTTCGGGCTGTGTGCAAAAGCAAAGGAATTGCGATGGGGACACAGATCACTAAGATGATGAAGGAGTTTATAGACCAATCGAATAAGGAATAAGAAGAGAGCATCCGGGAAACCGGATGCTTTTTACATGTAGTAAATTAATATGAGAATAGTTAAGGAGATTTACATGACAGATCAGGAAGTAAAGCAGGTCTATAATTCGGCGCGATGGCAGCGGGTCAGAGATAGGATACTGATAAGAGATCGATACGAATGTCAGGATTGTATTCAAAGGTTGCGGACGGCAGCAGAAAAAGAAGAAAGATTATTCGGGGAAGATGCAAAGATCCGGAGGGCGACACAGGTCCATCATATCAAGGAACTAAAAGAAAATCCGGAGCTTGCATTTGATGAAGAGAATCTGATTAGCTTATGTACACAGTGTCACAACATAAGGCATGGGAGACAACCAAAAAGATTTGTGAAAAAGAAAGAACCAGTCACAGAAGAAAAATGGTAGAAAAATTTCGGAACAAAAAAGAAATCCCCCCGGGTGAATTCTCAATGAAAAATTTTTTAGTGGAGAACGGGGATGTGGCCATGACTCTGGAGAAATTTTCGCGCGCGCGTGAAAGGGGTACGCTATAATGTGAGAAAAGAGGTGGTAGTGTGACAAAAACAGAGATTAAAGAATCGCTTTTAGAACAGTTAAGATTACAGAATAAAACATCCGATTTTTATCTGGATCTAGTTAGTGATTACATGGATTACTGGAGTCTAAAAAAGAAGTTGATTACAGATATCCGGAAAAAAGGAATCCGGTACGACACGGTTAATGGAAATGGTATCAAGGTCGAAAAACCCAATGAATCCGTGACAAATCTGCCAAAGATCACAACTGCCATGCTGAAAATATTAAATGATCTGAATTTAAAAGAACCTCTTTCAAATTCTTCAGCAGAGGATGATTATCTGTAATGATTAATTGCAAAGAAATTGCAGAATATCTTAGGTATGTAGAGGATAACCCTAAAAAAATAAATCGGGAGAGATCGCTTCTGATCAAGAACATCGTTTTGCCGACATTACGGAGAAATGATGTTTTTTTTGACAAAAAAACATATCAAAACTGTTTAAAATATTGCGAAAAACACTACTATAAGCTCTTTCCATATCAGAAATTCATCTATGCCTTTGCCTTTATGTATGTGGGCGACATGCCGGTATTTCAAAAGTTTTTTATTATGATGGGAAGAGGGAATGGGAAAGATGGATTTATAGTGCCGCTGGTCAATTTTTTCCAGACACCATTATATGGGGTGAAGAATTATCATGTAGAGATTGTGGCAAATTCGGAACAGCAGGTAAAAGATACCTTTAAAGTAGCGTATGATGCGATGAATATTCCAGCCATGAAAGGAAAGTTCAAAGTTACGAAAGAATTAATTACAAACACAGCAACTGGATCAGAAATGAGGTATAACACATCAAATGCGGCGACAAAAGATGGGAAACGTCCAGGGTGTCTGGTTTTAAATGAAATTCATGCTTATGAAAATTATGACCAGATCAATGTATTTGAATCCGCGCTTGGAAAGGTAAAGCATCCAAGGGAATTTATCTTGACTACAAATGGGTATGTACGAGAGGGGCCAATGGATGAATTGTTGGATCTGATGGAGGAAGTACTGGAAACCGGAGAAAACCAGTTAGGATATTTCCCCTTTATCTGCAAGATTGACGGTATTGAGGAAGCGGATGATCGGTTAGCATGGCATAAGCCAAATCCTTCAATGGAATATATGCCGATTTTGGAGCACCAGATCCTTCAGGATTATCTGGAAATGAAAAAGCTGCCAAGCAAAAGGCCGGAGTTTATGACAAAGAGGATGAACTGGCCTGACAGGAATGATGAAGCAACAGTAGCTTCCTGGGAAAATATTTTGCGATGCTGTTATTCGGATATCAAAAAGAAGACGATACGGGAGACACCGGATACCAAAGGGAGGCTTGCGGTCATTGGGATTGATTATGCAGACGTTAGGGATTTTGCGTCAGCAGGAGTTTTGACGGAGAAAGATGGAGAATATATCTGGAGACAACACACATGGATATGTGAGGAGTCCCCGTTTTTAAAATCCATTAAATTTCCAATATTTCAAAATATGGGACAGCCGGAATTTTCGGATTATGAGATCACACCAGGACAGGTAATTCCTCCAGAAAATATAGTGCGGTGGTGTATGGATCGAATGAATGAATATTATGTACTTAAAATTACAATGGATACATACAGATACCCATTGTTTCGGATGTTATTTGAGTCTTATGGAATTCGCGAAGAAACAAAAAAAGACCCGTATGGGCAGATGCGGCTCATAAGGAAGATTGGATCCGTGTGTGGGATTATAGCACCGGAGATAGAAAAGCTGTTTGCGGAAGGGAGGATTAATTATGGAGCGTCTGCCATTATGCGGTGGTATACCAATAATACAGAGGTGTTGACAGATCGGTATGGAAACAAGCAGTATGGGAAAATAGAACCGAAGCTAAGAAAAAATGATGGGTTTATGGCGTTTCTGGTATCGATGTATTCCAAGGATTTAATAAAGGAGAAAGTGGTATATGTTTGATTTCTTATTTCAAAACAAAAAAGGAGATTTGGTATCATATACAGATAGCATTACCGTAAACATTAAAAAGCTTGAAGTAGCAAAAATGGCTATTGAAAAGGCGGTAGGAATGATCGCACATGCAATAGCGAAAAGCGAGTTTATCGTCAATAGAAAAGGGAAAAGAGAAAAGGATCATATTTACTGGCTGCTGAATATTCGGCCAAATCCAAATGAAACGGCCACGGATTTCTGGATTGAAGCTATCCGGCGTTTGTTGCTTGATGAGGAGTGTGTGATTTGCTATGTAGGAAATCATCTATACATTGCGGATTCATTTACAGTAAATAATTCTGTTATGGTCCCAGAGACCTATAGTAATGTCACGATTATATCCAATGATAATACAATAAAACTGCAAAGGGGGTTTACATCAAATGAGATTATCCATCTCAGGAGCAGAAACAAAAAAATTATAGGGTTTCTTGAAAAAGTGTTAAATATTTATAATAGCACGATCAGTGCAATGTGCGCGGCCAAGAAGACCTCAAGTATTCCAAGATATACGTTGGATATAGAGGGATCGATGCCGGCGATTCATACAAAAGACAAAGAAGGAAAACCAAAAGTTGTTACAATCGACCAATATAAATCTGACATTAAAAAGTTGTTAGAATCAGATGAAATAGAAGTGCTTACAAATTCGTCAGGACTAAAAGTGTCCCAGCTTCAGGCACAGACAAACGTATCCAGTGAGGATATCGTAAAGCTGGCAAATGAAATCATGGTAGAGTGTGCATTTGCCTTTGATATTCCCAAAGCGGTCTTTCTTGGAGAAATCACAGAAAAAGCAGATAGTACCAATGAATTTATTACCTATGCTGTAGGATGGATCGTGGAATTGCTGAATGATTCACTGAACGCAAAATTGGTAGGAGAAGAAGACTATCTGAAAGGCGAAATGATCTGGATTGATATGAGCAAGTATAAACATGTCGATATTATTGAGAGCGCGGCCAATTTGGATAAGTTGAGAAGCATCGGATTCAATTTTGATGAGGTACGGGAAATGGCAGGTTGGGAATCTTTGAATACGGAGTTTAGCCAGCAGAGAGTAATTACAAAGAATTATACCAATGATCTGGGAGGTGAGAAGAGTGGAAAAGAAAATGCGGACAATTAAAAACTTAGAGGGAAGGAGGTGATCCGGTGGTCTCCCAACTGTGGGTGAAACAGTAAATAACGCTTAGGAAAGGAGAAATAAGGCAAGATGGAGAAATACTATTCCCTGGAAACAGCCGGGAAAGAAGCGGATCTCTATATCTTCGGAGAGATTACGAGCTGGCCGTGGAATGAAAAAGACAAAGATGCTTATGGAATTGTCAAAGAACTTCAAGAGTTAGAGGTTGAGACAGTGAATGTCCACATCAATTCTTATGGGGGAGATGTGGCAGAAGGTCTGGCAATTTATAATGTCCTGAAAAACAGTAACGCAAAAGTGCGGACCTATTGTGACGGATTTGCGTGTTCCGCAGCATCTGTTATATTTATGGCAGGGGAAGAACGAGTGATGAATGACGCTTCCCTTCTTATGATTCATAATGCGTGGACATATGGAGTGGGAAACGCGAATGATTTCAGAAAACAAGCAGATGATTTGGATAAGATTACCCAGGCGTCTGTCAATGCGTACATAAGTAGATGTACGATTACCGAAGAAGAAGTCAAGCAGCTCATGGATGACGAAACATGGTTGACAGCAAAAGAAGCCAAAGAGAAAGGATTTGCAACGGGGATCATGGATGAAAAACCAGAAGGTGTCAGCCAGTCCGCGATGAAATGGATCCAACAGAGACTTCTATATGGATCAGAAACGAGATTGGGAATACGGGATACTTCTGAAATCGAAAACAGGATCGCACAAAAGGTTGCTGAAAAAGTTGTGAAACAAATCAAAGAAAATAGTAAGAAACAAGGGGACAGCACTGGATTCAGTGCTTTTTTTAATTCAGGAAAAGGAGAATAAAAGAATGAAAATTGACACATTGGACAAAGAACTTCAGCAGAAAGTCGTAACCATGCTGAATGAAGCGGAAGACAAAAGTGAAGCGATTTATCAGGCGGCTGTGATGATTGCCGAAGAGCAGCATAAGCATCTGATCAGCGAACTGGTAGAGGAGAACGCAAGGGCAGCGGCGGACGAAGAATACAGAAAGAAGCTGGGTCTTCGGGTACTGACAAAAGAGGAAACATCCTTTTATGAAAAATTCAAGGATATTAAACAGGCGATTACGGCAGAGCAGATCGATATCCTTCCAACATCGATTATTGACCGTACATTGGATGATATCAAAAAGAGCAGCGATATTCTGTCCCTGGTACAGATGGCGCCAGCAGATGTAAAGAAATGGATCGTAGCGGAACACTCCGGAAAAGCAGTCTGGGGGAACCTGACCGATGCGGTTCAAGGCGAGCTATCCGCATCGATTAAAGGCTTGAATATTGAACAGCACAAGATGACAGCGTATATTGTCATCCCTAAAGCAATCCGGGATCTGGCGCTTCCATTTGTTGATCGGTATTTTACGGCAGTTCTGGCAGAAGCCATGCAGGATGGATTTGTGACGGGATATCTTTCCGGGGATGGAAAGACGGGACCAATCGGGATTATGAAGCAGATTGAAACATTCAAAGAAGACGGGACGGCTGACGATAAAGCGGTGATTAATACAGTGAAAAAGTTTTCCCCGAAAGGCCTAGCGGAAGTCAGAAAAACGCTGACAAATAATGGGAAGAGAACCGTTTCTGAGCTGCATCTGATTTGTAACCCGTTAGATGAAGCAGAATATGTAGATCCGGCGCTTTATGGCGAGGCATTAACAGGAGGATACCGAAATACATCTTTCATGCCGATTGTAAAGCATGTGGACGCGAACTGCCCGCAGGGGAAGGGAATTTTTACCATTCCGAATGTCTATGTGATGGGAGCAACATCTTTCGAGGTAAAGGAGTATGACCAGACAAAAGCAATGGACGACGCGGATCTGGTGATTGGAAAGTGTTATGCAAACGGGCGTGCGGTAGATGATAATTGCGCGGTTGTATTTGATATCACAAAGCTGGAAGAATATAAGCTTCCAGTAACGACAGCGACAACTCCAGAACAGGGAAAATAATCAGTCCTGACATTATGACATTGTTTCCGGCAGGTCAGGACTTATTAGGTAAGAAAGCTTCTGATTTGGTAGGAGAGGATCTTTGTGTATATGAAGATGGAACCGTTGAAGGAACACTGAAAGCTGTTACCGGATACACGGGATTCTCCTCCGAAGAGGAAGAACAAAGCGGGCATTATTTCCCGTTCAAGCTTACAAAGACCGGAAAGAAAATGAGTTTAAAGAAAAATGGAGTGGCAGCAGAAGGAAAAGAAAACATGACGTTTGATCCAGAAATCATTTTGAGAGTATCCAAAGAAGATACATGGAAGATCGAAGTGGATGAATCGGAAGTGATTACTTTCAATTTTGAAAAAGCTGTTTTGGAATAAGTAGCAGGAGGGGATGACGTTGGAGCTGGAAAAACTGATTACAGAAATACGGCAGGATTATCAGATCCCGCCGTATTTTCAGGATACAGGATTAATGAGATACCTGGAAGAGGGAAAAGCAAGATTGGATTTTTTGAATCCAGGACAAAGTCTGGATGATGACTATACTTTCCGAATGTTGTTAAAAAACTATGTGTATTACGCTTACCATCACAAAGTGAATGAATGGGAAGATAATTATAAGGCTCTAATTTTAAGCTGGCAGATGGGAAGTGAGGTGAAGACACATGCAGATGCCTGAATATACATCAGGAGCAATGCAGCTTTATTACATCCGGCAGGACGAATCCAAGGATTATCCAGAGGAGCATTTGGAGAATTCCAATGTGGGGGACATATGGTATCGGGAATTATCAGTGTTTGATCGGACAAAGTATGAATTCGATCAGGGCGGGAAAGAGGTGACGATGAAGATTCGGATTCCAGTGTATAAGGGTATTGATAGCAGGTGCGTATGTATGATTGAAGGGAAACAGCACCATGTTTATAATGCCACGCATGTGACGGATAAAGACGGATTTCAGGAAACGGAACTTACGTTGATTCGTCCAGAAAAGGAGCTGAAAATACAATGACAAAACAGGAATTAAGCAGTTTACTGAAAAGTTTGGAAGTTCCGGTAAATGAAGGAATTACAAGCGATAAGAACACGAACGAATATCCAAGGATTGTATTTTGGCCGTATCTGGAAGAAGACGAAATGGCCTCCGGAAATGAATACCAGAATGTTGTTACATACCAGATCTCGTTCTTTGCCCGCACACCTCAGCATGACAAATATAAAGAGTTACGGAAGAAGTTGCGAGAACAGGGGATTCACCCTAAATTTCAGCACGAATATGTGGAAAAAGATCCTGTATTCTCAAAAACATGGCACACCTACTTTTCCGTGGATGTGATAGAAGATGTCTGACATGAAATTTTACACGGGTGGATTGGACTTCATGGAAGACCTTATGCAGCGGTATCAGGTAACAGATGAAAAGGCGTTGTCAGCTATAGAAACAGGAGCTAAGATGCTGGCCGATGATGTAAGGAAACTCCCAAAACCACGTTCTAAGATGACCGGGTCCGGATACACACATCTTTTAGATACCGTAACGACAAGGAGAACGAAAGGTGAAATAGAAGTCGGATGGGGGAAATATTATGGCCCAATGGTAGAAAATGGAACAGTGAGGGCAGATGCGGTTCCGCATGTGATGCCGACATTCCAGAAAAATAAACAGAAGTATTATCAAGCGATTGACAAGGAATTATGGAAGTAAAGGAGAAAAAAGAATGGCAATTACGACAAAGAAACCGCCAATTAAAGAGACGGTCGGGGCGCAGTATATCTGCTTCGATCAGTCGGAAGACGGAGAATATTCAGGGGAATATAGTGAAGAGGTGGAGTGCACCGAAGTGGTAAAAAGTGTAACTGTAACAGAAAACGCGGAAAACACAGATGTATATTCAAGTGGCATCGTATACGATACAGATTCCAGCGTCTCTTCAACGGATATTGAAGTAGAAGTGATTGCGTTCCCGGCAGAAACACTGGCTAAAATGCGGGGAGATACAGTGGATGAAGGTGGTCTGATTCTTTCGGGAGGGAAAGGAATTCGTCCATTTTTTGCATATGGAAAGGTTGTAAAACTGAAAAAAGGGAAGATACGTCTGGAGTGGTATCCAAAATGCAGGCTCGCGGAAAATACAGACGAAACGAAAACGAGGGAAGAGAGCTTTTCTGAACAGACAGACACGATTACCATCAAGGCATATGCCTTTAATGATAATGAAGATATCAAAGCGATGGTCGATTCTTCCTCATCCGCATTTCCGGCAGGATTGACGGAAGAAAAGTTTTTTGAAAAACCAATACTGACAAAAGAGGATTTGACGTCAGCGGTTTCCGGTTCATAAAGGAGAGAGGCATGAAGGAAAATTTTATTGATTTGACAGACGGCACAAGGCTTTCTGTCAGGGTAAATTTTGGGACGATCTATTACCTGCAAAAACAGAAAGGATTTTATCGTATCCAGAAGAAAGCAGAGAAAAACAAAAAGAAACTGACGGAAGAAGAAAGCTTTGAGCTGGCGGCCTATGTGATTTACGCAATCCTAAGAAGCAATGGGAAAACAGTAGGATTTGACGAAGCGCTTTCCCTTGTCCCTCCAGATACGGAACAATTAGAAAAGGTACTGCAAGTATTCCAGGAAGAATATGACCGGTATGTTAAAAAAAAACAGGCACAGTCGAGTGTGATGCCGGGGAAATAAACTGGCCGGAATATATGGTGGCGGCGAGAAAGATGGGAATGAGTGAAGAAGAATTTTGGAATTCAGACCCGATCTTTTTTAACGAATGTTATGAAGTGTTCCAGAAAGATAGAAGAAGGGAGGTAGAGGCACTATATGTCGGATAAGCTACAAAGAGTAGGTCTTGTCTTTAAGGCAGACGGGTCTGTGGATTTCAATAAAAGCCTGAAGGAAGTCACAGCATCCATACAGGAAAACAGGACCGCATTTGAACTGGTGAAGTCAACATGGGATGACAGCACAAAGACGGCGGAGAAACTGAAAGAAACACAAAAATATTTGTCAGAGCAGACAAAAGATTATTCCGATAAAGTGACTTTACTGTCCCGACAACTGGATGAACTGGAGGCGGCAGAGAACCGGGACGAACGAGCAATCCAAAATAAGAGAAATCAACTGAATCAGGCAAAGACATCGCTGAATAACTACAAAAAAGGGCTGGATGAAGTCGAAGACAAGTTAAAAAGCGGAAGCGCCAGAATGAATGATTATGCCAAAAAGTTGGATGATGTTGGGAATAAGGCGAAAAGTGCAGGCGAAAAGATGAGCGGAATTTCCGCAGCGGCGGCGGGGATCATCGGGGCGGTAGCGGCCACAATACCTGCCACTGAGGAATACCGAAAAATCATGGGATCGCTGGAAGTGTCAAGTGAACTGTCAGGATACAGCGCAGAGGAAACCAAGCAGATTTATCAGACATTGTTCGGCGTTCTTGGGGATGACCAGACAGCAGCGACTACAACGGCAAATTTGCAGGCAATGGGGCTTTCCCAACAGCAACTTACCCAACTGGTAAACGGGACGATTGGGGCATGGGCGAAGTACGGAGATAGTATTCCAATTGATGGGCTGGCAGAATCCATCAATGAAACAGCAAGAACAGCAGCAGTAACAGGAACGTTTGCGGATGTCCTGAACTGGGCGGGGACCTCGGAAGATGCGTTTAATGAAAAACTGGCTAATTGCCGCACGGAATCTGAGAGGACAAACCTTATCATGCAGGAATTGGCAAACCAGGGACTGATGCAGGCAGGGCAGAAATGGCAGGAAAATAACAAAAATCTGGTAGAGGGAAATAAGGCAACGGCAGACTTTCAGGCAGCAACCGCACAGCTTGCGGAAACAGTGGCTCCGATTATTACGCAGATTACTCAGATTGCGGCAGGGCTTTTAGAAAAATTCAATGCACTTCCACCAAGCACACAGAGGATCATCGGAGTGATAGTCCTCTTGACTGCGGCGATCGCACCCACACTGACGGGAATTGGATTAATGACAACAGGGGTAGGAAGCTTGATGAAGGGATTCGAAAGGCTAAGTCCTGCGATCAAAGCGGTTTGGGGTGTAATAAACGCAAATCCTATTTCCAGAGCGATAACGCTGATCAGTGTGTTAGTGGGCGGTCTTGTGACTTTGTATAATAAATGCAAGTGGTTCCGGGATTTGGTAGACCCTATTTTAGACTGGATTAAGGATAAAGTCGAAAAAGTAGTAGGATTTTTTGAGGACTTATTTTCTTTTGGAGATAAAAAATCCAGTGGGAAGAGCAAAAAGAAAAGCAGCAAAAAAAGCCGTTCTGTGAACCCGTTGTCATTGCGTACACCATCCATGCCGATCACATGGTATGCGAAAGGTGGGATTTTGAACCGCCCGACCATATTTGGTGTAAATGGTAGTACGCTAATGGGAGGCGGGGAAGCAGGAAAAGAAGCCGTTCTTCCGATTGACTTATTGAAATCTTATATCAGAGAGGAAAACTCCAGAAACAATAGCATCATGGCACAGATATTGTCCGAAGTAATAAAAGATCTCCAGCTTGTGGCGGAGAACAATATTTATCTTGGAGATACGAAATTAGTGTCTGTGATGACGGACATGATCCTGGATAAAATGGGGCAGAAGCATCGGGCATATCGAGCGGCGAAAGGAGAGTAAAGGCAATGTATGATATCTGTTATGGTGGACGGCGTGCCTCTGAGTTTGGGGTCTGCATATCAGACAGACCAGATATTCCAGCGGCGAAAAAGAAGATGGAGAGTATTGAGATTGCGGGAAGAGACGGGATGCTCTACCTGGAGGAAGAGGCCTACGAAGATTCTGAAATTGAAATTCCGATGAATTATATTGGGCCAGAAGATGCTTGGATGGAACGGTGGAGGCTGATCCAGGGATGGCTTTCTGAAAGGAATACGGATTTGATTCTGGGTGATGACCGAAATTATTTTTTCAGAATTTCTAAAGTAGAAATTGACACGAATGAGAGAAGCAGCAGGCGGATAGGATCGTTCAAGGCGGTATTTATATCAAAGGATGGATTATCCTATTTGCAGGATGGGCTCGCGGAATATAGTTGTAAAGCGGTGAGGTATAATCCCTATCTGCTGGCCTATCCAACATATCATATTTCCGGGAGAGGAGTGTGTGAGCTTTCTGTGAATGGGAATTCATTTTCAGTAGAACTTACCGGAGAAGCATACATTGACACCGAGCGAAAGCTGGTTTATAGGTCGGATGGGACTGTAGTGAATAAAGCCGCGAAAGGGGACTTTGAAGATCTGTTCTTGCTTCCTGGAGAAAATGAAGTCGGATATCATGGTGCTTTCCAGGTCCAGGTCATACCAAACTGGAGGCGGTTATAATGATTGAAATTTATGAGGCGGGAAACGAGGATTTCCTGCACAACGGGGATATGACATTGTTGCCTGAAAGCTGTGAAACAGAGTGCGAACTCAACGGAAGTTGGGAAATGGAATTATCACATCCAATAGACCCGGATGGGAGATGGACATTTATACAGGAAGGGGCCGTGATTGCGGCTCCTTTGTTTCACTCAAAAAAGCAGCTTTTTCGGATTTACAAAAAGAAAAAAAACAGGATACGCGTCACAGCGTATGCGAGACCGATTCTATATGACGCGGCCAAGGAACTATATCTGAACAGGCTGGAAATATCGGGAACCGGGCAGCAGGTATTGAACTATATGACAAGAGGGCAGGAAAAGTACCGGGCATCCTCTGATATTATAAAAACAGCATATGTAGAATGTATAAGGACAAACCTGATTGAGGCTGTACAAGGTGATGGCGATCATTCCTTTTTGAAGAAGTTCGGAGGGGAGGTGTTCTATGACAATTATGAAATGATAATCAATGAGCAGATCGGCGAAGATAATGGGGCAAGGGCGGAATTCGGATATAATTGCAAAGAGATCGAAGAAGAGATTGATATGTCGGATGTCATAACAAGGATTGTTCCGGTGGCGTATAACGATTACATGCTTGACGGGGAAACCCCGTGGGTGGATAGTCCATTGAGTGACAATTACCCGGTGATCTATACGAAAACGGTAGAGTTTAAAGACGTAAAGCTGGCGACAGATGCCAAAGAAGGAGAGGAAAGCTTTGATTCTTTAGAGGAGCTGAGGAGAGAACTTGTAAGACGATGCCAGGAACAATTTCAGGAAGGTGTGGACAAACCGAAATGCAGTTATTCTTGTGATATGTACGCACTCGAGAATACAGAACAATACCGAAATGTAAAAGGCCTGGAAGCGATCGGGCTTGGAGATACGGTACAATGCAAAAATAAGAAATTGGGAATCACGACTACAGCGAGGGCGGTTTCGATCACTTACGATAACGTCAGAAAAAAGAATTCCAAAGTGGAGCTGGGGGAGTTCCGTTACAACTACTTAAAAGAGATGTCATCGGTAGCACAGAGAGTGGAGAAAACAATCCGGGAAGATGGCTCCCTGGTTGCGGAGCAGGTTCAGGGGACGATTGATGCCATGAAAGCAAACCTGTACGCACAATCAACGGCCGCAAAAAAGACAAATTCGGCGGCGTTTTTGATCGAAGTGCTGGATGAACTGTCAGCGTTATATGGGGCGATGGAAGCGGGAACACAAGGCCTTCGGGTGGCGAAAGAGAAGCTGCCGGATGGGACGTGGGACTGGAAGACAGCCGTTACAGCAGCGGGAATCATAGCGGATCTGATCGTTGCCGGAAAGTTGTCGGACAAGCTGGGAAATAATTATTTTGATCTGGATGAAGGAGTTATCAATGCACAGAAAATGACGATTGGACCATTTGGGGTGACAACCGATGGATTCCTTTATATGAAACATGGAGAGACAACAAGTGATTCGTACTGGAGAGCGATACTAGGGCCTGATGGACAAACAGGAGATACCCATTTCCGGTCGGATCGGATAGAGGCGGATACGGTACAGACAGACAATATTCATATTGGTACTGTTGGAGTTGATGAGAAGACAACAAAAACCGGGAGGGCGGAGTTCTCTGATGGCTCCTATATGGACTTCGTAGATGGAATCTTTGTAGGAGGGAAGACTGCCGAAGGGGGAACTGTCTGATGGGATACATTGAGAATGGAACAGAGATAGCAAAAAAGCTAAATGAACAATACGGATGGGCTAGAAATCCGATTGTTGCGTACCTGGCAAATGCCCAGCAGGAGTCCAACCTCAATCCGGCCTCCTTTCAGAGCGGACAAGGAAACTGGAATTCTGGCGTAGGCTTGAATCAGTGGACACCGGGAACGAATCTACAGACTAGAGCGCGGGCGATCGGGAGGACGGATTATTTGACCATCGACTGCCAGCTTGCGGTTACTGATTATGAAAGAAGAACAGGGATCCAGTACTATGCGACAAGCGCTTACAATATTTCCTTTAATGATTTCATAAAATCATCAAGGGATATCGAATGGCTTACCTATGCGTGGGAGGCAAACTATGAAAGAGCCGGGACTCCAATGATGGAGAACCGGCTTCGCTATGCGCGGGAATGGGATACAAGAATTGATGGCATCCTGAAAAATATTGTGGAGGAAGCGGTACAATGGGCCATTGATACAGCAAATGACAGCTCGCACGGATATGACCAAGGGAATCGATGGGGACCGGATTATGACTGCTCCTCGTTTCTGACAACGGCGTACCGAAAAGCGGGTCTGTCTATCGGCGGAGGGACGGCAGTTAATACCGCAAATATGAGAAGCTATTTTATGGCGGCGGGTTTCCAAGATGTGACAAGTCAGGTGAACTTCCGGTCAGGCTCTGGAATCATTCGCGGAGACGTTTTAATTACCGGGCAAAAAGGGCACACGGCCATGAGCATCGGAGACGGACAAGTCGTACAGGCAAGCATCAATGAGTTTGGGGGAACGGTTGGAGGACAGACAGGAGACCAGACAGGACAAGAGATCTGGGTTACAAGATATTATAACTATCCGTGGGGATACTGTCTGAGATATCCAGGCGGAGGAAGTGTGACACCTCCAGAACCCAAGAATGTAGCGTTTGTACGGTGGATTCCTGCATAAAAGGGAGGAGGAACGATGGAATCAACAAAAGTTTTAAGTTTGGATTTAAGAGTCAAAGGGATTACAAATGTGATCTTTGCGACACAGCATGATACCGGGCGTTTGGTTAAGGTGCTTCTGTCAGGGACGGAGGGAATGATTTATAAAGCTCGTGTTTACTGTAAAAAACCGTCTGGGAAAGAAACATATACGGAAGGCACCGTATTCAATGATTATTGTGTACTTTTTGGATTAACGGAACAGATGCTGGCAGAGAGTGGGACAGTAAAAGCGCAGCTTCATTTGATGGATAAAAGCAGAGTTGTAACCTCTTTTGAGTTTCATATTCAAGTAAGCCAGAACTTGGTAGCAATGTCCAATATAACGAGTTCTGACGATTACGAGGCGTTGATCGATGCGCTTGGAAGGTTGGAACATATTGATCCAGTCGAGATTTCTGAATCAGAGATTGACGATCTGGATGATGGAGAAACAGAAACTATGTATAGCATGAATATACTAAAAGAATATGGTTCCATAGAGGATATGAATGAGGGATTTTCTTCAGACGGACTGACAGAAGGGTCATTGGTGATTGTCAACACGGGAAATGTAGAAGACGATGAAAATGCGGCAGTATATAAGAAACGGAGCCAGGGGTATGAGTTTCTGGTTGACCTATCAGGGAAACGGGGAGCGACAGGCCCGCAGGGTCCGCAGGGGAAACAAGGCATACAAGGACCGACCGGTCCGCAAGGCCCTCAGGGTCCAAAAGGGGAGCCTGGGGAGGTGGAAGGTGTAGAACAAATTGAAAATTCAGATATTGATGCGTTGGGAGGCGATTCGTGATGCGTATCTTGAAATTTCATGTGAAAGGCCAGAACCTTGTGAAGGACCAACAATGCGATTTTAGTGGAATTGTAGCGGAGACAGAAGGATATCTCAATGCGGAATTTTTTTGTAGTAATGAATGGAAGGGATGCAAAAAAGTAGCCGGATTTACCAAACTGGGAAAAGAATATTATGCTCCTGTGATAAATGGAAGGTGTCAGATACCGAAGGAAGCGCTGACATTTACGTCATTTGAGGTGCGACTGTATGGGAAAAGGGAAGGATACCGGATCACGACAAATTCCGTAACTATACACCAGGAAGGGGTGAGGCAATGACTGGATTAGAAGAAGTTTTTGCGGAGATGAATCTGGAAGAAGAGGAGATTCAGGAGACAGAACGATGCAGAATCGATCCGGAGACAAGAGAGATTATTGTTCCTGATGCTATCCAGTTATTGGGCGTAGAATCGGATGAAAAGGTAGAAAGAGTTTTATTTCAGTGTCCCAAGATGGTGGGGGATCATATCGATTTATCCGAACTGATTCTGTTTATCAATTATGAAAATGCCAATGGAGAATTTGGGGTGTATTGCATTGATGATGTAGAACTATCAGAGGGAAATATCCTGTTTTCGTGGCTTCTGTCGAGGAAAGTAACAAAATACAAAGGCAATGTGAAGTTTATTCTATGTGCTAAAAAAGCGGTCGATGATGGAACACTGAAAAATGAATGGAACACGACTGTGAATCGCCAATGTAAAGTATTGGAAGGGCTGGAAGGAGAATTGCCAGAACCCGATCCGGAAGAAGAATCTGTCTTGTTGGGGTTGATAGGACAAGCTACTGATGCGATTACGAGAACGAATAATGCATCAAAGAAGGCAGAGGACATCACAAGAGAGATACAAGGGAAAATAGAATCAGGAGAGTTGACAGGTCCACAAGGTCCGCCAGGGCCTCAGGGAGAGACGGGTCCGCCAGGACCGCAGGGTCCAAAAGGGGAAGACGGAGTGGCATCTGTGACACAACTGAATCCGGGAATGTTTGGAATGTATGTGAATGAAGAGGGGCATCTGATAATGACACATAATGATAATGAACCGGCGCCGCCATTGTCAATAAGAGATGGTAAATTGATATATACAATTTCATAGAAAGGATAGGGAAATATGGCACAGGAATTAGATTTGGGTAGTGTGATTGGCCCTCAGGGCCCAAAAGGCGAAACCGGCCCACAGGGGCCGAAAGGAGAAACAGGAGCTACCGGCCCGCAAGGCCCGAAAGGTGAAACTGGTCCGCAAGGACCAAAAGGAGAAGATGGGAAATCGGTCAATATTAAAGGATCGTATGAAACAACAGGAGAACTACCGGAAGATGCGGAACCAGGTGACGGATATATTATTGACGGGAATCTGTATGTCTGGGATGGAAGTACATGGAATAATGTGGGAAAGATTCAAGGCCCACAGGGTCCAAAAGGTGAAACAGGTTCACAGGGACAAAAAGGAGAAACAGGAGCCACCGGGCCACAGGGGCCGAAAGGTGAAACTGGTCCGCAGGGTCCAAAGGGGGCGGATGGGAAGACGCCAACATTTCGGATTGATGAAAGGGGTCATCTGATGGTTAGCTATGAAAATGAATAGCAGGAGGGGATTATGGCAGTAAAAGAAGTTGATTTAGGGTTGGTGACAGGACCGGCAGGTCCACAAGGTCCGCAGGGGAAAACTGGCCAACAGGGGCCGACTGGTGCGGCCGGGAAAGCGGCGACCATTAAAATCGGGAAAGTAACGACAGGAGAGGAAGGAAGCAGTGCTAAAGTAACTAATTCAGGTACAGAAAATGCGGCTGTATTGGATATTACAATTCCATGTGGGGCCACCGGACCGCAAGGTCCGAAAGGAGCGACCGGAGCCACTGGACCGCAAGGCCCAGCCGGAGAAAAAGGGGCCACCGGCCCAGCCGGACCGACAGGTCCACAAGGAAAGCAGGGAATCCAAGGACCAAAAGGAGAAACAGGAGCCACCGGACCGCAGGGTCCGAAAGGAGCAACCGGGGCAGCAGCTAGTATTAAAGTGGGAACTGTTACGACCGGGGAAGCGGGAAGTGAGGCATCCGTCACAAATGCAGGTACAGCAAGTGCTGCCGTATTGAATTTTACAATCCCGCGTGGAGCGACCGGAGCTACCGGACCACAGGGTCCGAAAGGAGCAACCGGAGCCACCGGACCGCAAGGTCCGAAAGGAGCGACCGGGGCCACCGGCCCACAAGGGCCACAGGGTCCGGCGGGGTCAGACGCGAATGTACAGTCCATTACAACATCAGATATTGATGCATTATCAAGTTAAGGAGGAAAGACGATGAAATATTTGGATTTAACCGGACTACAGTATTTTTACAAAAAATATATAAAAACACTGGGCAGTGCCGCAAAACAGACTGTGGCAAATAATTTGACTACCACAGCAGCGGGAAGTGTCCTGGATGCAAGACAGGGGAAGACGTTGAGTGATAAAATCACATCTGAAACGAAGACATTGAATAGTGAAATTAAAACGATCAATACTTCTTTGGGAAATATTCAGGCTTTTGCAGTTAAAACAGTCAATATATCAAAACCAAATACTTGGGAGGATCAAGTAATAAAATTCCCGAAAGCGTTTACAAAAGCACCGTGTGTTATTGTACAGGCACAGACTGGGCAGAATGATACCTCAGTATGGGCGGATGCTATAACCACAACACAGTTCACGCTAAAAAAATATAGACCTACTGCATCGGCATTTGCGCTACAGGTCATTGCAATCGGTTTATAATCATAATGAATTTTCAAGAGCAGAGAGGAGAAGAAAAAATGGAAAAACTTGTATTAACTGATAACACAGAACTGGAAATTATGGATGGAGCAAGCCTGGATTACATTCGGATTCAAACAGATAATTTTGCCGCACTGGATCAGATAGCAGGGGCGCTCAAAAAAGAAGGGAATCTTGCTAAGGTACAATTTAAAACAGACGATGAGGTGACGGGAGAATATGAAGACTTATATCTGGAAAGGCCTATGTTTCAAGAAGCAGATATGACGCCGGATGGAAATGTGGTTTCCGTTATTGCTTTTCGAGAGAAAACGGAGTTGGAAAAGAGAGTGGATGCGATTGAAAGGGGACAGGAAATTCAAAATGGAGCATTAGAAGATCTTGGCCAAGTTGTATCTGAAATTGCGGAAGGAGGAGAAAAGTAATGGTTGCATTTTATGTAGATAGAATTGCAAAAGGGTTCATGGAAATAGAAAAGGTTCCTACTTTATGGAAGGAAAAAGTGAAAGAAGAACTAGGAAAATAAGAGGGGTAATGAAGAATGGAGATCAGAGCGAGACCGTGAACCGGTCTTATTTAACCCCTGATAACCAGAGACCATTCCACAAAAATTCAGGCTTCATGAAATCGTGAATCTTTGCTAGAATCGTTTCTGCTTTTTTATGTTCCTTATTTTATGGCACAAAATCTCTTCTCTGGGTTTTCGGACTGCTCTATTGGTTAAGATGTTTTCTGCTCCTCTCCCTTCGTAATTTCCTAGCATAAAAACCGTAAGGTATTTTAATAAAATAAAAATGATTTAAGGCTATTGAGAAATCAATAGTCTTTTTTATTGATGAAAGGAGGCGGTATATGTGGTTTTTAGCAGTAATGAACTAGATATAGTGATTCTGCAAAACGGTAAAGATGGCGTATCTGCCGATTCAAAATACTTTTGGGTAAAGTACTCTCAAAATCCCGATGGGTCGGATTTAACAGATGATCCTAATGGGGCAATATACATGGGAATTGCCTATAATAAAGATAGTATAATTGAATCCGAAATTCCCTCAGATTATTCTTGGTCTAAAATTCAGGGCAACAATGGTGTTGATGCCTATACAGTCATTCTTTCGAATGAAAATGTTAGCTTTGCTGTAGATTATGGTACTCATATTGCTACTTCTGCCCAAACTTACTCTTCTACTGTTACTGTTTTCCAAGGGATAGAAGAACGAAAAGATTTTACGATCGGTGAGGTGGTTTCTGCAAATGGAATTACTGTTAGTAAAACAAAAAATACAATTACTCTTTCTGTGGAAGATAATGTAGAGATTACTGCTGATCATGGTTCTTTCCGAATTCCGATCTCTATTGATGGGTTGGTATTTTTTAAGGATATGACTTGGACTCTTGCACAGCAAGGGAAAGATGGAATTTCTGCTATTAATATCATTATTGGAAATGAAGCGCAGAATATCCCTTGTACAGATGAAGGTGTTGTATCTGAAGGATTTTTGATTAATATACCATTTCAAGGATATGTTGGTACTGAAAAAGTTGGCGCTACTGCTGTTGTTGGGTTATTACCAAATGGAGTCACATTAGGATCGAATACTCCTGCAACAAAAGAAGAAGATGGATTAATTATATTAAATGTTGCAAAAGGTGCCGATTTTGGCAGTCCAGCTATATTAACAGGTGATGTTACTCTTACATTTTCTATTAGTGATCAACAACTCGTAAAACATTTTACATGGAGCAAAACTAAAGATGGTGCTGAAGGGTCGATGACAATATATGAACTAGAAGCTTCATCTTATGTTATTAGCAAAAATTTAGATGATACATTGACTCCAGAATCTATTACTTTTAATGCTTATTCTCGCTTGAGTAATTCTGTAGAACGAAGCAATTATAATGGTTTGTTTATGATTGAAGAGTCTGCAAATGGAGTTAAATATGACACAAAATATCTTTCTGAAACTAACGAAAATACTGTTACTTATACTCCATCTTCATCAGATATTCATAGTATTCGGTGTACATTATGTCAGGCAGATCAAGTATCAGTAACTTTAGATAGACAAACAATTCCTTTATTAAAAGATAGTGATAATCTCAAACCAATTATTGAAGAGATCACTACAACCATGAAAGGATTAGAAACCAAAGTCGATAATGTAGAGCAGTCTATTACAAATAAAGTATGGCAAACTGATATAACTGAAGCAATAAATAATTATGATGATAGTACAATTAATACTATTCGTGATCAGGTTGCTGAACAAAAAATAACAATTCAAGGTATAACACAAACTGTTAAAGATGTTCAAACAGAGGTAGAAAAAAAAGCAGATGGCTCTACAGTATCTTCATTAACTGAAAAAGTTAGTGAAATGGAACAAACGGTTGAAGGGTTCAGAACTGAGGTTTCGGATACATATGTATCAAAAAGCGATTTTGAAGATGCTATTGGAAATATCGAAGGACAATCTGGAATCAACTGGAAAGTAAACTATTCTGATCTGGAAACAGCAAAGGACAATTGGATTTATGTCCACTCTAAAGAAAATCAAGATGATGGTTGGATAATGTGGAATGCAGCTAAAGTTGTTGTTCCGAACATGAGCATCAATACTAATGTTGCTAATGTCGTAGATACTCCTATCTATTTAGTAATGCGTATTGATGAATCTCTTTTAACTAATTATCAATGGATACTGACTGATGAATCTGACCGTATCCTTGTGAATGAAGATGGAGATATTCTTGTTCTAAATGCTCACACTGCTTTCTTAGTGTGGTTCCAGAGTGGTTCCGGTTGGAAATCATATGATCTAGCTCAAAAAAATCAAAAAGACTGGAAATGGGTGAATGAAACAGATGCCATTTTAGCAATGTTTTCTCGTACTGAAACAGATAGAATCCATAGTGCAAAACTGTATACACCTCCATTAATGTACAACGAAATTGGCATAAGTACGGAGCAACGTTCTTATGTGGAACAGACAGCGGATCACATTACTCAGGTCGTGGAAGAAACCTATGCAACAAAAGATAGTGTTGAACAAGCACGATCTGAATTTACTCAGACCGCAAACGAAATCAAAGGTACAGTGGAGGATTTGGATGGGGAAATTTCCCAAGTATCACAAAAGGCAAATAGTATTGAATCTGTTATTGGAACGAAACAGAATGTTATTCCCACATCTATCCGCTATATTCGTGACTGGCTACATGGAAGCACATCGAACGATGGCAATCATTATGTAGAATGTCAAATCATGGTTGGTGATACAAACATTGCAAAAGGATTGACTGCAAAAGCCTTTAATTCAAACCATATTTCTGTATCGGCATCAAATCTGAACCTCTATACTGACGGAAGTACTGCTTCCAGTCCATATACTACTGTCTCCGGTGGCGGCCTTTGGGTATACTTACAGCTTGATCTTGGTGAGATCCACAGAGATGTAGATGCTATTCGTGTATGGCATTATTATAGTGATAACCGTACTTATAATCATCGATTGGAAGTAAGTTCCGATGGTGAAAATTGGGTAGAACTTTATAACAGTGAAATCCAAGGTGGTTATGTTGAAAAGTCTAGTGGTGCTACATACAATTTAAACGATTCTAATATCAGTGAGAAATTCTCGAAAATCACCCAAACAATCGAATCTATCACAACGAGAGTGCAGGATAATGAAGACAATTACTCAGAATTAAAACAAGATGTAACAGGATTTAAGAGTACTGTATCAAGTACTTATGCTACAAAAGAAAGTCTTAAAAACTATCCTACTACTTCTCAAATGAATTCTGCAATCGAACAATCTGCAAATGGTATCAATACTACTATCTCAAATATTAAAATTGGTGGGAAAAACTTACTACTTGGATCTGGGGTCAGTTATTCTACTAATTCTTACAAATTAGCAGGTTATTATCCAACAGAATTATATCAAAAAGGGCAGCAATATACAGTTACAATTTGCGTCACTCCCGCTTCTGGAGTTACTCGCTTTGATTTCTATTGTTCTGATGGATATAAAGTTCTAGCTCAATTCCCAGTAACAGGAACCTCTAAACAAATTATCTCTAAGACCTTTACGTTTTCCGACTATTATACTGATCGTGTGCCAGATACGATTATGAGCCAATATGCATTAGCGTCACTGTATCGTATGCCAAAAGAGGGGGTTACAGGGATTTCTATCTTGCATTGGATTAAACTCGAAAAAGGCAATAAGGCGACTGATTGGACAATGGCTCCTGAAGATCTTGCAAGCGGGGGGACTAATCTTCTATTCAATTCTGATTTCAGTCGAACATCTGAACAAGACAGCGGAACAAATAAGCATGAAAATATATATGCTACTCGCTGGGGTGGATATAATAGTGGGATTACCAACCCCACTACATCTTACCACGCACATGTAAACGATGATACTTTTGGATATAACGTCATGGAGTTCAATGAAAGTGATGGAACCCGTAACTGGAAAGGAATCTCTCAGAATTTATCTACCATTAAGTATGTGGCAGATAGCTATATTCTATCTTTTGATGCTTATGCAACAGGGAATGGAGGACAAGTTTATGGTGGGTTCTATTATACAAAATCTGGTGATACTGCTATTTCTTTTGGATCAGGACAGTATAAAGTTACAAATCTTCCCATTAATCAATGGGGGCGTTGCTTCGTCAAAGTTCCATTAAACAATAATGTCGATTTCTCAAAGTCTATACATTTTTATGTTTATAGTTACAATTTTAGTAAAAATATCATAGTTTATATAAAAAATCTAAAGTTGGAAGAAGGATATACCCCTACCGCATGGTGCCCGTCCCCAGAAGATACCGAAGACTCTATTACAACTGTACAAGAAACTGCAGCCGGAATCATGTCTCAAGTCACTTCGTTATCTGGAAAACTTAGCCGATTAGAGCAAACGTCCGATTCAATCTCCGCAGAAATTGAAAGCGCAAGAGGCTCATCTTCTAGTTTAAGTGTTGCGCTAAATAATATTCTACAACGAATTCAAGATGCAGAAGGAGATTACTCTTCTATTTTACAAACAGTAGATGGTGTTAGTATTGATATTCATGAAGTACAGGATGCTATTAATAGTGTCCAAAATACTTTAAATACTTCTTTTGATTTCTCTTCCTCTGGATTAGTAATTAAGTCTAGTGCTAGTGGTTATAATGTTCTAATTGATAGTAATGGACTGTATATCCGCAGTGGAACAACAAAGGTAGCTTGGATTGATTCAAGTACGTTGCATATTGGACAAGCAACTATTGAAACTTCTATGAAATTAGGAAAATTTTCTTTTCGCCCCGAAGACAATGGGAGTTTAAGTTTTGGAATTTTTTAAGTCACATGCTGGTTTCTTAGCATGTGATTTTTTATTTTACGTGGAAAGGAGCGTGATCTATGGCTTCAATTACATACAATCCGGGTATTAACTCCGTGAATCCTACCGTCACATTGACCGTAACTCAGACATCTCAAAGTGTTGCAAACAATACATCGACAGTGAATTATAGTCTTGTGATTAATCGTCCATCTGCTATTTCATCTAACGCTTCAAAAAGTTTTAGTATTATCATTAATGGTTCTACGGTAAAATCTGGCACAACAACAATTGGTGGTAGTGGAAGTAAAACAATTGCTTCTGGCACTACTACTATTTCACATAATGCAGATGGTACTAAATCAATTAATTTTAGCTTTTCATTGACTATGAATATTAGTTGGAATGGTAGATATATCGGTACTGCATCCAAAAGTGGTTCTATTTCACTTTCTACGATCCCTAGAGCTTCTACTATTACCTGTAGCCCTACATCTGTGGCTTTAGGTGGAAAGATCACTGTTAGCATTAACAGAGCATCGTCATCTTTTACACATACGATTCAACATGATTTTTATGTGGGAAGCTGGACTACAGTAGCAACAAAAACAACTTCTACCTCTGTTTCGTTTAATACATCTTTAAGTTGGGCTTCTATAGGTGGAATGAAAAATCAGACATCAGGGAATGGACGAATACGTTGTATTACATATAATGGGAATACGCAAATTGGCGAAAAAATTATTAACTTTCATTGTACTGTTCCTGATTCTGTCGTACCAACAATATCCTCTCTGTCTGTCAGCGATGCATCTGGATATTATAGTACATATAGCGGTTATGTACAAGGAAAATCAAGACCCAAAGTGACGATTAGCGCCTCTGGAGCGCAAGGAAGTACTATTAGTTCTTACTCAACAAAAATTGGGAGTACATCTTATTCTGGTTCTTCTTTTACTGCTCCTGCAATTACCACTACAGGTACAATTATAATTACTGCCACCGTGAAAGATTCTCGTGGCAGATCTGCTTCTAAAAGCACAACTATTTCAGTGTTATCTTATTCTACTCCATCAATTGCTACTTTTACTGCAAGTCGAGTTAATAGTTCTGGTACTGCCTCTTCTTCTGGTACTTATCTAAAGATTTCAGCTACAGGATCTATTTCTTCTTTGAATAGCAAAAACAAAAAATCTTATTTAATTCAATATAAGGCAAGCACTGCAAGCAGTTATTCAAATTTAACATCTGGTACTGCTTCTTCTTATAGTATAAGTATTGCGACAGGAGCATTGGGGGGAAGTTTTGCAGCAACAACAAGTTATGAGATCAAACTAACTATTACTGATAATTTTACGAGCGTATCACGTACATTGACTGTACCTACCACTTCTTTGTTACTCAACTGGCGTTCCACGGGAAAAGGATTGGCCATTGGTAAAGCATCTGAAAAGGATGGATTCGAAGTCGCTTTACCCTCTTATTTTACTAGTACTGCTACATTTTCTGGAACAACAACTATAGGAGGTAAAAATGTTGGTACATATCTTTCTCAAGTTGATACGAATAAAAGTAACATCAGCAGTGTTACAAGTCGAGTAACTAAAATTGAGCAAAACATACAGGCATTTTCAATATCCGTCAGCATATCAAAAGCGAATACCTGGGAGACGCAGGTTGTGCAGTTCCCAAAAGCTTTTAGTAAAGCGCCGGTTGTAATTGTGCAAGCACAGACAGGGCAAAGCGGTACCTTGGTATGGGCTGACGGTGCTACTACTACGCAGTTTACATTGCATAAGTACCGTCCTAGTACAACTGCCTTTGGGGCGCAGGTAATTGCGGTTGCAATGTGATAAACAGTTCATGAAAAGGAGATGTGAAAGATGAAAATTAAATTAGCAAACGGTACTATGTATGATGGTGTTGTCAACATAAACCCTACATCTATTGATGGCGTTGAAACCTCTCAGGCAGAAATTATAATAACATCCGGTGTATATGATACTATTAAAAGAAATTTTAATACGTTAGAAAACATTGCCGTAATTGAAGTAATGAATGAACAAGGGTATCCACTAATGGACCCCCTTGTTTCTTATAGTTATTATTCTATTACGGAAATGAATAATGGATCTATTGTAGTTACAATGATTAAAGATGAAATCAGTTCTAAAATTAAGCAGATGCAAGAACAAGTTTCCATCTTACAAGATGAAATGCTCAACCAGCAGACACAATTTGAAGGTGGAGAATTGTTGAATAGTGCTATTCTTTTGGCTCGGATGCAGGCAAGAGAGCTTTCAGATGTAGAAGCATTACAGGTCAAGAATCTGTATAATGCATGGGAAAAAGACGTTATAGGATATGCTTATTCAATGGATAATCCTGATGACAAGCGTCGTACATATGATAATCGTCTTTGGAATTTACAAAAGGATCATAACAAGCAAGAAGACTGGTATCCAGGAGCTGATCCAACTCTTTGGATGGAAGTTATTGAAGGGCATGAAGGAACTTTAGAAGATCCGATTCCTGTCCCTGACAGTGTAACTACATCCGGATTTGAATATGAATACGGCAAGTATTATGCGGAAGGTGAACAAATTTATCTTGCCAAACGAGATGGGAAACATGACGGAGAAAAAGAAAAACTGTTCTTTGCTCCGTCAGCATTAGTAGGATCGTATTTTGAAAAGATTCAAGATTAAAACAAAATAATCGGTAATTGAACACGTAAATTGCGAGTGGCATTGATCCACTCGCTTTTTTATTTTTAAAGGAGGTAGCTATATGATTAGAAAAACAAATCTCGCACACAGAAGTAACTACGGAAATAAGAGGAGTACGTCAACAATTAAGTACATTGTACTTCACTATACGGCAAATGACGGAGATAGCGATGAAAACAATGGGAAATATTTTAACGGTGCTAACAGAGGCGCATCAGCACATATTTTTGTAGATGACGATAGTTGTACACAGTCTGTACCAGATAATTACGTGGCGTATAGTGTTGGTGGTAATAAATACTCTAATACAAAGGGTGGCTCCCTGTATGGGAAAGCTACAAATGCCAATACACTCAATATTGAGATGTGTGATACCGTAAAGAATGGAAAATATGAAGCGACTGCAAAAACGCAGGAAAACGCAATCACTATTGTCCGGGAAAAAATGAAACAGTATAATATCCCGATTGACCGTGTGATCCGGCATTATGACGTAACCGGAAAACTTTGCCCTGCCTATTTTGTGGACGAGACCGCATGGGCGGCATTTAAGGCAAAGATCACAGGAACAAGCACCGGAGGATCCACCACGCCGAAGCCGTCCACGCCTACAGCATCTGGTAAAATCAATGTAGTTCATCAGGCGAACGCACAGGGAAAAGGCTGGCAGTCTGAAGTAACAAATTATAATAATACCAATTCTAACGGTTATTCCGGATGGATGGGAAAACCGATCGTAGCTTTTAGAGCAAAGACAAAAGGTAATGCGTCTGAGGTTGGCTATCTGGAATACAGAGCACATCGAAAAGGTGGCGGCTGGTATGGCTGGCGTAGAGATTATAACAAAGACAGTGCGGGAGATACGTTCGCAGGAGATGGTAAGAACCCGATTGACGGTCTACAGTTTAGGCTTGTAGGTGTATCAGGTAAAAATGTTCGTTACCGTGTACACTGTATCGGAAAAGGCTGGCTGGATTGGGTTACTAACTATGGAACTGGAGCAAATGGATATGCTGGTTGGTATGGATACTCTATTGATGCAGTACAGATCGAAGTAGTGTAACCGATATTTTAATGGAGTAGCAATATGCTACTCCTTTTTTTTACGAATTCTATTTTTTTATATGGAATTCGATCATGTCTAGGCGGTGTGAAACTTTTTCGGTAAAAGTATAATTAGAAGGTTCTTCTATGGTAAAATCAAAATAACCATAGGAGACTTTTTATTATGGCAAGACAAAAGAAACCTGTATACCGGGTACAAATGACAGAAGGAAGACGTAACATTATCCATCAGATTCTGGAAGGATACGATATTCAGACAACCGAAGATATTCAGAATACCGAGCCATCAGCAATAAGACTGAAAGCCATTATGAACAATATCCGAAAGTCATGGCTGTTCTGGATACAGAAAATGCAAGTGATTTATTCGAGTAGAAGTACAAGGTTCTGATAGAGATTGTAGAGCTTCGGAATAGGCTTTCCGATACGCAGCAGGAAGCAATCAGTCTTTGTGGCTGACGGTTACAGTGATTTTCTTTTCATCAACCGCAACGGAAGCCCAAACGTGGCATACAGCTACGAAACTATGTTCCGAAACCTTGTCAAGAAATATAACAGCAAGAAAAAGGAACCTCTGCCAAACATCACGTCTCATGTACTGCGTCATACATTCTGCACGAGATTAGTCAATGTGGGAATGAACCCAAAGGCTCTGCAATACATTATGGGATATTCCAATATCACAATGACGCTGAGCCTCTACACTTGTGCTTCACTGAAAACTGTAAAGGCGGAATTACAGCGGTTTATAGCTTAGAAACAATGTTGAAATACTACTCTTTTACTACTTTTTAAAGCGGAGTGATGCGGAATTAGATGGAGTTAAGTATTGTATCAACTATACCAGATATTGAGGAAAGTCCGTAAATATAGGCATTTGCGAATATTTGTGGACTTAAAAATAGATAGTAGAAAAAGATATATAGAAATATAGCATTTTGAGATAAAAATTATCCAGATGCAATACGGATAAAAATAGACAATCGTAAAATCAATGGTGTTGTAGATTTAATAATTCAGGCTTCATTACTACATAGCCGCAAAAGTAGAAAACGTCAAAGCTATGTGATATAATTGTAAATAAAACGAACGCATGTAAAGAGGAATGATGTAAATATGCTAACAGACTGGAATTTTTGGTTTTCAGTGATAACAGCTATCGTTGCTATTGCTGCTTTATTGCAGACAAAACAGCAGATTGCAATGAGTAATAAACAGCATTTGTTTGATAAACGTGTGGAGTATTATCTTATAGCAAAGGGATTTATACAGTTGTACGAAAACAACAAAACACTCTTAATATTCAAAGATGATGAACCTGTAATGGCGATGGACTTTATATTCGCACAGTTGACAAACAATACCTATTTAGAGAAAATCACTGGTATAATAACTCATCCATTAGAGCAACCATATCACAAGGAATTTTTAATTAAGATGGAAACTCTTAAAGAAATTTCCACCAAAATTAAATTAATTTTCGAAGGTAAAGAAGCTGTTTTTTTAGGAAATTATGTTTTATGCTATCAAGAGCTGTTGTTTAAGATATATCAATATCAGATATTACTTGAGAAGATGGATAAAACATCCCAGAAGTTTAATTTGACTCTTGATAAAGCACAAGAAGCTGTAGGAGAAACGCAACATCGAAAAGAATTGCAGAGAACGATTAGGGATTTGAAAGAGGCATATAATGCGATGAAAAAGGAACAGATTGAAGAAAAGATTCAGAAACAAATAAAACTAAAGTAAACATTAAAAATTAATTTTACATAGCCGAGAGGTTTTCACTTAACGAAAGCCCCTCGGCTTATTTTATTTTCAAGGAGGTGATGATGATTGAATCTCTCCATGTTAAAAATGGAATGGTTAAAACCATCCCATTTAACTCTTATTAGTTTAATTTTTTTACTTCCCGAACTTTCATCGGATTTTTCCCCATTTGTGATGTTTGATAGTAAAATTTTATTACATCCGAGGCATGGAGATCATACCATTTTATTTTTGATGGCTGCTTTATTACCAGCCATACTTCCTTTGAAGAAAATCTTATATCACTTTTTTCAACTTCAACAAGAATTTTAGATTCTTCTAAGTTAATTTTTAGAATAGCTCCTTTAGCATTACTTACAGTATTATGTGGCCCAGTCTTAACGCTCCATTCCTCAGTTGTTTTACTCGATCTTTTATTCTCCTTTATAGATGTTGACATCCTGTTCCTACCTACCTCTTTAGATCCTTGTATTCCATTCATTCTCACAGTAAGTATTATGCCGACTATGACTAATATGCTACCGAGAGATATTATAAAAAGAGGTTTCTTATCCATTAAAAGATACTCCAAAACTATTATAATATGCATAATTTATATTTAAGAACCGACCGTCTAAATACCATCCATCATATATCATAAGTGTATTGATTGTAGATCCATTTGACAACTTCCTAATCTTGGCATATCCTTGTACTGCCATAGCATGGCCTGATAAACTTCCATCATTTAATTTAAGTCGTGCTGCAAATATTCCTACATCACCTCTGTCAATAGTATTAGTAAAAAATGAATATGATGGATTATTAGCACTAGAATATGTTATTGTTTTACCCTTATTTTTAGCAAATTTTTGAAACCCAGGACCTATTTTAGAATCCTCTGTTGATCCGTAAATAATAGAACCACTGGTACTACTTGTTGTAGTTCCTGTTAAGGACCACAATGATAAGTAATCACTTTTTATATTGCCCCAATTTAAAATGTTATAGCATCCAGCACATGCAGTCAACGCACTAACAGCACATGCATATCGTCCTGTCATTTGTTCAATTTCCTCTTCAGTAAATGATACAAATTCTGAAATAGTATTCCCACTCACATGTTGGTAGTTTTGATAAACATCTGCGATATCAAGCATAATATCTTCCCAATGTCCAGGTTTATCTGCATTACGGTTTTTGTTATCAGATATATTTTGTATATCTATTGCTTGAATTTCCCCGTAATTATTTATAAAGTTCCCATCTGTCACTTTATAACCATATGTAAATGGGGCAATTCGAAATAGCCTATTGTCTGTATAGTTTCTTAACGTCTTTTGAGTATCTTTAATTATTTCATTAGGTGCTTTTGCGTTTTCTGCAAATGAATACTCTGAAATTAAAGATTCATCTGTTGTATCAAATATAACATATCCATATTTCTCACTATTTAGATAATATGATACAATGTAACCTATGGCTTGTCCTGATGTATCATAAAACTTGACTGGATCACCCGCTGAAAGATCTAGTTCCGGTTTAGCCCCCTTAGCAAACCTTTCTGCCATATCTATGGCGATCTGATCCGTAACAAGAATTTTTCCATCATCTTTTACGTCAGCAGCTTTTGATGTCATTCCCAATGACGCAACACATATTAACGTAAGAACTAATGAAATGATCCTTTTAATTTTCTTTTTCATACTTATTTTCCTTTCTTTAAAAGCCTTAATAATTACCATATATAAATATACTTTACTTTGTCTGCAAAATGTACCCCATTGGTCTCTTCACCTTTCTTTATTGAATTTACTATAACACAATCAATTTTTTATTATTATAAATACCTCTATATATAAGACGCATAAAACAAAAAAATCTTTCGTTTTTTCTATTTTTTATTTTTAAAATATATAAAGTACAGTTTACAAGGGACTACACAGGGTAGGTATC
>ENA-ORTH01000853-ORTH01000853.1-human-gut-metagenome-genome-assembly--contig:-NODE-853-length-35464-cov-4.429128_pt1 | contig 35464 bp, 27 predicted proteins | sample MGYA00241914_ERZ509192 | MGnify/ENA primary metagenome ERZ509192 (study PRJEB26280, sample SAMEA2338826) | human gut metagenome | biome: human gut; feature: human-associated habitat; material: faeces... | reverse complement strand
TCCACAGCCGCCTCGTGCTGCAAAGTGAAGCGATACGGAGGAACATCCTGCGGCGCGCCGCAGCCGGGGGCAAGGATCAATTTGTCAAACCCCGCAGCCTCAATGGCGGCCTGCCCTCTCTCGATCAGCCTCTGCTTCACGGCCTCCCGGTCGTTGTCGGCACTGTAATAATCCGTGTACATCTCAATGCCGCCAATCAATATCTTGTCGCTCTTCTTTCGGATATCCGCCATAGTAAAGCCGCTGTCCGGCCCGGCATAGCAATCCTCCCAGCTGATGGCCTGGCATGGATAATCGAGGAAACGGTCCATTGCCAGGCCCACATTCCCATGGATATGATGAATGTTAAACCACATCAGCTGGCTGGCCTTCTCCATCACCTGCAGGTCATAGGGGCGGATGAATTCGCAAAAGGCATCTTCCGGCATATCGTTCCCGCAGAAATGCGACGCAATAAACACGCCGTCTGCCCCAATCTCTTTTAATGCCTCCAAAAAGCGGAAGCTGGTTTCTGTGATCATCTCCAGCGCCCGGTGCAGGTAGTCCGGGTCATGCGCCATTGCCGCATACAGGCTGTCACCGCTGCAGAAGGTGATCATATCTTTGTAAAAGGAGGCCGGCGTGAATAGCGTGGCAATTACCGGCACAGTGCCCTTGAAATGATCGACCACATACTTTGTAGCCTCCAGCTGCCTGCCCAAGTTGCCTTTTTTGGGGTCTGGCAGAGGGATTTTGCAAAAATCCCTCACATGGGTGGCTGCATGCCGTATAACCTGCGGACGCCACTCCAAAGGGTCCTGAGAGTATTTCACCTCCATGCCGAAGTCCTGGCAAAAGAACGAAGTGTTATACATCATCTTTACAAAGTCAAACTCGTTGTCCTCTGTAAAATCAATGGCAGCCTTGGCTAAATCTTTTGGGTTCTTGTCCACCAGCGGCATATGCCACCAGGCCGAAGTGCACAGCTGATCCACCTGTTGCCCCGCCAGCATCGCCTTTATGCGCTGAGTTGCATTCATCCCTTCAACCTCCTATAAATTGCAATCGATATGTACCACGTTCTGATGCGTTGCCGCCTGCAGCAAGGCCTCCATCACAGCCAAAACCTGAAGCCCCGTTTCCGCATCCGTCTGATGCGGTCTGTTTTCCCGCACGGCCTCAGCCATGTCAACCAGCCCTATCCCGCGTGCGTTATAGGCGGGCGCTTCGCCCTGCAAAGCCAGCGTTCGCCAGCCCTCGCCATTTTGCAGGCCCAATTTGACCGGCCCGTTAAAGAAGTTCGGGTCCGGCGCCAAAATGGTTCCCTTCTCGCCGTAAATTTCCAAATGGGGAAGCGATGTGGGCGCCGTATCGAACGAATAAAACAGATTGACCAGCGCACCGCAGGCGAACCGCACCTGCCCGGAAATGATTGTGTCAACCTCTACCGGAAAGCGCTCCCCCTGTCTGGGGCCTGTGGCAACGGCACGCGATGAAAAGCTGCGCGCACCCATTGCGCACACCTCTTTCGGCGGGCCAAAAACTTTCAAAAGCGCGGTCAATGCGTACGGCGCCATATCAAAAATCGGGCCGCCGCCTGTTTTGTAATAAAACTCCGGGCTGGGGTGCCACAGCTCGTGCCCGGCGCACAGCATAAAAGCAGCCGCCGCAATGGGTTTGCCAATATCCCCGCGGGAAATAGCTGAAAACACTGTTTGCAGCCCCGCCCCCAGAAAAGTGTCCGGCGCACAGCCAACCCTCAGCCGTTTATCCCTCGCGCGCTTCAAAAGCATTTTCCCCTGCGATACCGTCAGGGCCAGAGGCTTTTCAACATAGAGGTGCTTTCCGCTTTCAAGCACCTGCATTCCAAGCTCAAAGTGTGCGGCGGGCGGGGTGAGCAACAAAATGCAATCGATATCTGCCGCCTCCAAAAGCTCATCCGGCGCCATAGCCCGTATTCCCCATTCAGCCGCCGTTGCTTTGGCCGCCTGCGGGGCCGCATCGGCGCAAGCCGTTACACGAACCGCACCGCGTTGCCCCATTAAATTTTTCAAATAGATGCCGGAAATCTTTCCGCATCCCAGCAAACCTACGTGCATGTGCTTCCTTTCCCGGCCGTGCCGTCAAAGCGCCGCTAGCTGTTTAAAATCAGAAAACAGGTCTTTGTACAGTTTTTTATACAGTTCAAAATACGGCTCATAGCTCAGATGGTTTTCCGCATTCGGAAGCTCCGGGCCAATTTTGTGCACCGTGTTTGCCACAGCCTCTTCCAGATTCTGAAAGAGGCCCACACCCGTGCCGGCCAGCAGAGCCGCGCCCAGGGCGCCGCCCTCATCGGACGTCAGCGTGTAGATCGGGCAGTTGTACATGTCGCGAAGGATGCCGCGCCACAGCGCGCTTCTGCTTCCTCCGCCCACCACTGTCATATCCGACACCGGAACATTCATTTCGCGGAACACATCCAGGCACTCCCTCTGGGAAAAGGCCACCCCCTCCATTACGGCGCGAATCAGGTGCGCAGGGGTGTGCATTGCCGCCAGCCCAAAGAACACGCCCCGGCAGTCCGGGTTGGGGTGCGGGCTGCGCTCGCCCATCAAATAAGGCAAAAACAAGAGCTTGTCTGCCCCAAGGGGAACGCCCTCCGCCATGCTACTCATCACATCGTAAGCCGAAGCCCCTTTTGCCAGGGCCTCTTTGCCCTCTGTGCGAAAAGCCGTGTCCCTCAGCCATCTTAAGGCAAGCCCCGCGCTTTGGGTGCAGCTCATAACCGTCCACTTGCCCGGCACGCTGGCGCACAAGCTGTGCACCCGCCCCGCGCGGTCGATATGCGGCTCATCGCTGACAGCATAGATAACCGCCGAAGTTCCAATCGTGGTAAAGGCGTTCCCCTGATGCACAACGCCTGTGCCAACGGCGGCCGCCGCGTTGTCGCCGGCCCCGCCGACAACCGACGTTCCGGCGTGCAGCCCCGTCTGCCCGGCCGCCCAAGCGGTAACCTGCCCCGTTATTTCCACGCTCTCATGCATGCTGGCAAGAAGGCTGCGGTCAATATCCAGCAGCTGCAGCAGTTCCGCAGACCAGTTCCTTGCCCCGATGTCCAGCAGCTGCATCCCGGAAGCATCGCTCACCTCGGTGGCATATTCGCCCGTCAGCATATAGCGGATATAATCCTTTGGCAAAAGGATGTGGCGGCATTTTTCGTAAATCTCAGGCTCGTGCTCTTTCACCCAAAGGATCTTCGCCGCTGTGAAGCCTGTCATGGCGGGGTTTCCCGTAATTTCTATCAGGCGGCTTCGGCCCACGGTTTCTTCCATTTTCTCGCAGGCTTCGCCCGTCCTCTGGTCGCACCATATAATAGACGGGCGCAGCACCCGCCCGCTCTCGTCCAGCATGACAAGGCCATGCATCTGGCCCGAAAGCCCCACCCCGCACACCAGCGCGGGGTCAATTCCGTTCAGCACGCACCGGCATCCCTCCGCCGATGCTCTCCACCAATCTTCCGGGTTCTGCTCCGCCCAGCCATTGTGCGGCTGGCTCATTGGATACTCCACCGTGTGAGAACGGACGGGCCGGCCATTTTCTGTAAAGAGAACTGTTTTTGTGCCGCTTGTCCCGATGTCAATCCCCAATAGATATCTCATAGTAGGCCTCCGGATTTTGGAAACTATTTTAATGTGCTCGATAACATCACACTCAGATTAACTCCTTGCAACTGTTTTGTCAACCGCCCCATATATATCTATATTTCACAATATTTATTGTATTAATTAGTATATAATATACTAATTTTGCTTTTGATTGGATTTCACACACATTTTATTTGTTTGTTTTATACAACGTGCTCGTGCACATTTTGTCACATTTTCCAAGAATATTTTTCTAGAAATGTGCTCGTGCACATTTTTATTGACAACTGAGTTTATTTTCCGTAATATGGTAAATAAGATATCATCCTAAAAGCTCTTTGGGAGGTGCCGTCTTGACTACTATAAAAGAAATTGCCGATATGGCCGGTGTTTCCCGGGGTACAGTAGACCGGGTGTTGAACAACCGCGGTCTTGTTCGCGATGAAACCGCCGAACGGATCCGGCAAATTGCCTCGGCTCTCGATTATCGCCCAAACCGGGCGGGGAAAATTTTAGTCAACAGAAAAAAGGCACTGAATGTTGCACTGATCCTGTTCCGAGGTGAAAACCCGTTTTTTGCCGATGTATTATCGGGGGCCAAAGCCAAAGCGGAAGAATTGCAGGATATGGGCATCACAGTTTCTTTTTATGACACTTCTATTGACAACCCCGAGGAGCAAATTCGCCTTCTTCTGGATTTAGAAGAAAAAGGTGTGAACGGTATTGCGCTCACGCCGATCTGCGACAGCCGTGTTGCCCAAACCATCTCTGAAATATCCGCGCGCGGCATTCCCATAGTCACAATCAATACCGATATTGAAAATTCCGGCCGAATTGCCTTTGTGGGCTCCGACCATCAGGTTGGCGGGCGCTTAGCCAGCGGCCTGGCCAATTTGGTTTCTGGCGGCAATGCAAAAGTGGGTATTATAAGCGGCTCTGCCAGTGTGCTGTGCCATACCCAGCGCGTTTCCGCCTTTGTGGAAAACTGCCGGCTGCGATATCCCGGGTTAAAAGTGCTTGCCCAGTGTGAAAACCTGGACGATGATTTGATCAGCTACGAAAAAACGCGCGCCATGCTGCGCCAGCACCCCGATTTGGATGTTTTGTATCTTGCTTCTGCCGGTGTATACGGCACAGTTCGCGCCTTGCAGTCACTGGATGTCGCCGGAAAAATCAAGGTCATTTCTCACGACTTAATTCCCGTAACAATAGATGCCATCAAAACGGGCACCATTGCAGCCACTATAGTGCAGCAGCCCAAGCTTCAGGGAAGCAAGCCACTGGATATTCTAGCCGATTATCTTTTGTTAAATATTCCGCCGGAAAACGAAATGTTTCTATGCGAATGCGGTATTCGCATTTTTGAAAATGTCTGGTAACGATTGTTTGAATTCATAAAAAGCACAGATAGAAGGTAATTGTAACTATGGCACAAACAGCGAATTATCTTGAGATTCTGCAAAGCGAGCTGATACCTGCCCTGGGCTGCACCGAACCGATTGCCGTTGCGCTGGCCGCGGCCAAGGCCCGAGAGGTGTTAGGGTGTTTTCCTGAAAAACTGGAACTGCATTGCAGCGGAAACGTGGTAAAAAATGTAAAAGGCGTTATTGTTCCATGCTCCGGCGGCAGAAAAGGCCTAGATATTGCCGGTGCACTGGGGGCCATCTCCGGCGACGCAAGCAAGGGTTTACAGGTTTTGGAAAACACCACCCCCGATGATATTCAGCGGGCACAGCGCCTTCTTTCAGAAGGCTTTGTGCACTGCGAGCTGGCAGAAGGGGTAGAAAATCTTTATATCCGGGCCTGCGCATGCGCGGGCGAGCACTGCGCCGAGGTGACAATCGCTCATAAGCACAATTGCGTTACTCGCATCTGCAAAGATGGGAACGTAATCTTTCATCGGGATGCTGCCGCCGCTTCCAGTGTGGACAAGAGCGGCATGAGCCTGCGGGGCATTCTGGATTTTGCCGGCACAGTTCCTTTGGAACAAGTGGAAAACCTGCTGGATACACAAATTAAATGCAACAGCCGCATTGCCGCCGAAGGCCTACAGGCCCCCTATGGCGCCGAAGTGGGCCGCACCCTTCTGAAAGCGGAGGGCAGCGCGGTAAATGTGCGCGCACGTGCGTACGCCGCCGCTGGCTCGGACGCGCGAATGAGCGGCTGCACACTGCCGGTAGTTATCAACAGCGGCAGCGGAAACCAGGGGCTCACGGTTTCTCTGCCGGTAATAGAATATGCAAAAGAGTGGAAAATTGAAAAAGCCCAGCTTTACCGGGCCTTGCTGGTCAGCAACCTGCTGGCCATCCATATAAAGCAATATATCGGAAGCTTGTCTGCATTTTGCGGCGCTGTCAGCGCCGCCTGCGCTGCCGGCGCCGCCATTACCTATATGGCCGGCGGAAGTTATGAGCAAATAGCATCCACCATTGTCAATACTCTCGGGAACACCTCTGGCATCGTATGCGATGGCGCAAAGGCTTCCTGCGCTGCAAAGATCTCAAGCTCTATAGAAGCTGCACTTCTGGCTCACCATATGGCAATGAATGGGAACGTTTTCCCTGCCGGAGATGGTCTGGTTCAAGATGATATTGAAAGTACAATTCAAAACATCGGCTATCTCGGCCGTGTGGGAATGCAGAAAACAGATGTGACTATTCTCAACTTGATGCTTGGCAATATCAATTTATCTGCCGGCTGATTTTTCTTCTTGCAAACACCAGTGTGTTTTCAGAGCAACGAAACTGCGTTTTGTTTCAAAAAATAAATTCAACTGCCCTCTTTCGCCCCTCCCGGCAAGTGAATTGTTCCGCAGAAAAAAGGCAGAAATGAAGCCGCCAGATGCAGAATAGCGACAAATTACAGAAGAAGACGATGTTTTTCAAAGTGAACTGCTTCGTACTGAGCTGTATTCGTTCGTTATTGCAAAAAGTGGTGCATCCATCAATGAGGGCCTGGGCATCAAGAAGGAGGGCCAGCTTTCAAAACCGAATGCATAAGGCAGAATAAGGGAACAGAGGAATATCGCCGCCAGAGGTATTGGCAGCGATGTTCCTCTTATCCATTCATACGGTAATAGGTTTCTCAGATTGGAAAGTGGATAAAAAACATGGTTTGCAGGCCTCCGGCAGAATGAAGCCGCAGCTTTGGCTATTCGAAAGCGGGAGGGGCAAACCATATCTTTTTATTTACTTGTAGAACCCTGTTGTACTTTATCGCTTTCGGGATCGCGCAATGAATCACCCCGGCTTTTCAAATGCGCAATAACCCTTTCAAACTATACTCTCGCTTTGTTTTTAACGCGGCATATCGTCTGTGCCTCACAACTGGCTTTTCCATCATCTTTTCTTTGAAAACAAAGTCCCTGGGCAAAATGTGTCACAAAAGAGATGCTCGATTTTTTACGAACCCCAGCAGCAAAGCATTGCTCTCTGCTTGTAAAGGGTACAATGGTTTTGTGCTTTGGCGCATCTGTTCACGCCATGCGGTGAGCTTTTTTATCCAGCCGCATTTTATCTGCTATCATGGCAATAAATTCAGAGTTGGTGGGTTTGCCGCGCAGGTTGTGGATGGTGTAGCCGAAATAGCTGTTCAGGGTGTCTACGTCGCCGCGGTCCCACGCCACCTCGATGGCGTGGCGGATGGCGCGCTCTACACGGCTGGCTGTTGTGCCGTTGTGTTTGGCTATTTCAGGGTAAAGGCGCTTTGTGACAGAATTGATATACTCGCCGTCCTCCATCGTCATCAAAATGGCGTCGCGCAGGAACTGGTAGCCCTTGATATGGGCGGGTACGCCTATCTGGTGCAAAATTTCCGTCACGGTGCGCTCATCGTCCACAGGGTGGGCAGCCTGGCCCCTGCCCAGTGCCGCCGTCACACGCGCGGCCATGGCGGAGGCGTCGAAGGGCTTCAGAAAATAGAAAGAAAAGCCGCCCTGCATCATCTCGCTCTCCAGCACGTCGTCTGTGAAGCTGCCCGTCACGAAAAACAAAACATTCTGGATGCCCTGCTCGTCGCAGCGCTGCTTGACGCTGATGGCATCCAGCCCGGGCATGAAGGCGTCCAGCAGAACGGCGCTGGGCCGCTCCTTTTCAATGGCCGCAAGGGCCTTGCGGCCGTCTTTTTCACACACGGTCACCTTTACGCCGCGCTGTGAAAGGGCGGCAGTGCATTGCTTTGTCACCTCCGGCGCAAGGTCTGTCATCAGCAAACTGATCTGTTCCATCTTCTTATTCCTCCATACGGTGTTTTACCTCTTTGTGAGGGGTTGTCCTTTGAACTGTTTGGATTTTACCATATATTTCCATATATTGCAACAGTTTCCAATAAATTTTTTCCATATTTTGGTAGAGCGCTCTCCTTCGACACAAAATACAGTGGTTCGCGGTACACCCTTTGGGAAAGGAACTCTGAAAAACGAAGGCAGACGCCTGCGAAACTCGCTGCAGGGCGGGCAAAAGGCCCCTGCAAACAGCAAAAAAAGCCGGTCGGGGCACATCGCGTGCGCTTTCCGCCCAGCTTTTATACTTTTTCGAGGCTTACGCAGCACGGCGGCCTGCGGCAGCCTCGGCTGTTTCCAGCATATTCTCGGCAAAGATGCCGTATCCGCGGGTGGGGTCGTTCACCAGCACATGCGTGACGGCGCCCACAAGCTTGCCGTTCTGAATGATAGGGCTGCCGCTCATGCCCTGCACGATGCCGCCCGTGTTCTGCAGCAGAACACGGTCTGTCACGTGCACCACCATGTTGCGGTTTGCGTCGCTTGCATTCAGGGCTATCTTTTCTATCTCTACCTCGTAGCGCTGCGGCGTGCGCCCGTCGATGGTGGTGATAATCTCGGCGCTGCCGGTAGTCACCTCCTGCGCAAGGGCAAGCTCCATATCAACGCCCTCCTGCACATAGCTCGCGGTGCCGTATACGCCCGTTTCACCGTTCACCGTGATCTCACCTGCGGCGGCGGCCGTAAGGAAGCGTCCCTTCAGCTCCCCCGGGGCGCCCGCACTGCCCTTTTCCACGCCGGTTATCTCTACCGGCACAATCTCACCCTTCAGAAGCCCCAGCGTTTTGCCGGTGTCGGAATCGTGGATGGAGTGCCCCAGCCCTGCAAACGTGCCGGTGGTGTTGTCTATGAACGTCATGGTGCCGATGCCCGCCGAAGAGTCTCGCACCCACATGCCTGTGCGGTAGGTGTTGGTGGAAAGGTCCATCACCGCCGTCAGGCGCACTGTCTTTTCATGCCCGTCGCGCTGGAACACCACCTCGGCAGGCGCGCCCTTCAACTCCTGCAGGGCCTCGGCCACATCCTCGTTGGTGCGCGTTTCATGCCCCGCAATGGAGACGATGACGTCGCCCAGCTTCAGCCCGGCTGTTTTGGCCGGGTTCTGATAGCCCTGCACAGTGTAAATGTCGCTGAAGCCCACCACCATGGCGCCGTTGGCGAACATCTTGATGCCGAACGGCGTGCCGCACACCTGTACCACACGCCGCCCCAGCACCTCTGCGCGCACCGTCTTCACCGGTATTACACCCCCAAGCGAAAGCTGCGCGTTGTAAGACGACCCGCGTGAGGCATTGGCTGCCGCCTCTTCCTGCCCCAGCGCAGGCGAGGAGGTGAGAAACGGCATGCCTGCCACATGGATCTCGCCCGTCTCACCCACACGGAACGTATCCGGCAGCAGGGTAGAAATGTACAGTGCAAACAGAAAAGCTGCCACGATGCAGGCGCTGGCGGTAAAACAGCTCCATCTGATGATTTTTTCCATGGGAAAACCTCCGCTCTTTCCGCGATGTTCCCCCATAGTATTTGCAGGCGTACGCCCGTTTAATCTTTTTCGGATGAAATGGTCACCGCCCGCACACCAGCCTTTTCACCCGGCGGGCCGCAGCCGTGAGCACCGGCCCCGCCACCACGGCGCCGCCCACGGCCCACAGCGCCCTGCCCCACACGGCCTGCGTGCCGAACACCGGCTGCAGAAACGGCACATATACGCACAGGACGGCGCAAAGCACGCTGGCGCTCACCGCCGCCATCAGCGCGCGGTTGCCGCCGAAATGAAGGCCCTTGCCGCGGCATTCGAAGATATGCAGCATCTGCGACAGGACAATGGTGAGAAAGCAGGCCGAGCGCGCCTCGGTAAGGGTTTCGCCCATGTACAGCGCAGCCGTATAGGCCCCGGCGCTGGCAAGGCCCAGCATGGCCCCGCGCACTGCAATGGTGAGCGCCAGCCCATGCGCGAACAGCCCCTCTGCCTTGGGCCGCGGCGGGCGCGCCATGATGTCCCTTGCGGGCGGCTCCATGCCAAGCGCAATGGCCGGCAGGCCGTCTGTAAACAGGTTCACCAGCAGTATCTGGATGGGCGCCAGCATCACCGGCAGATGCATCAGCATGCCGAACAGCATCCCCAGCACCTCGCCCAGGTTCGAGGTGAGAAGATAGCGGATAAAGCGGCGGATATTCTGATAGATGACGCGCCCCTCCTCCACCGCGGCCACTATGGTGGCAAAATTGTCGTCCAGAATGACGACGGCCGAGGCCTCCTTCGTCACGTCCGTGCCGGAGATGCCCATGGCCACGCCAATATCAGCCTCCTTTACGGCGGGCGCGTCGTTCACGCCGTCGCCCGTCATGGCCGTGATATTGCCCGCCTGCTTGAAGGCGCGCACAATGCGCAGCTTGTGCGCGGGCGACACGCGTGCAAACACGCGCGCCGTTTTGCAGGCCGCGGCAAGCTGGGCGTCCGTCATGGCGTCCAGCTGGGCGCCCGTCACCGCCTCGTCGGCAGCGCGGGCAATGCCCACGCTCTGTGCAATGGCAAGCGCCGTCTCAGGCGAATCACCCGTAATCATCACCGGCCGGATGCCCGCCGCCAGGCACTTTTTCACCGCGGGCTTCACCTCAGGGCGGGGCGGGTCCATCATGCCCACAAGGCCGGTAAAGCAAAGGTCTTTTTCGCCTTTCTGCGGCGCCGCGCTTTCGGCAAAAGCCAGCACGCGCAGCGCAGCGCGCGCCATTTCCGCAGCCTGCGCCGCAATGGCCCTTCTGTCCGCCGCCGTCATGGCGCGCACGCCCGCAGGCGCGGCAATGTGGGTGCACAAGCCCAGCAGGACATCCGGCGCACCCTTGCAGTACAGCATCTGCCCCGCCGGGGTGCGCACGGTCACGCTCATGCGCTTCCGCTCGGAATCAAACGGCTGTTCAGCCGTGACGGTGTGCGTGCGCGCAAGGCCGCGCTTTTCCACGCCCGCTTTGCGCGCGGCAATCAGCACGGCGGCCTCGGTGGGGTCGCCCTTCACCTCATACACGCCGCGCTTTTGCACAATGGACGCCCCCGCGCACAGCACGGCCGCCGTGCACAGCCTTGCAAGCCCCGGCTGCGTGCCTGCCGTGACGGCGCGCCCGGCCAGCGTCACCTCGCCTCTGACGGCATACCCGTCGCCGGACACCGCGTACTGCGCCCCCGGCGTCCAGATGCGCTTCACCGTCATTTTGTTCTGGGTGATGGTGCCCGTTTTATCCGTGCATATCACGCCGGCGCAGCCCAGCGTTTCCACCGCGTGCAGGCGGCGTATCACGGCGCCGCGCCGCAGAATGCGCCCTACGCTGAGCGCCAGCGTGATGGTGACAATGGCGGGCAGCCCTTCCGGGATAGCCGCCACGGCCAGTGACACGCCGGTGAGCAGCATCTCCAGCAAATCGCCCCCCTGAAGGAAGCCCAGCAGGCCCACGGCGAGGCAGATAACCACGCAGGCCGCTGCCACAAAGCGGCCCAGCTGCTTCAGCTTTTCCTGCAAAGGCGTGGGCCCCTCGCCCGCCTCATCCATCATGCCCGCTATTTTTCCCATCTCGGTGGCCATGCCGGTGGCCGTCACCACAGCCTCGGCCTTGCCTGCGGTGACGATGCAGCCCATGAACACCGTGTCGCCCGCCTTTTTGGCGGCGGGCACGCTTTCACCCGTCAGCATGGCCTCGTTGCACTGGAGGGCTGCCGCGCTTTGCAGCCTTGCATCCGCGGCGATTTTGTCGCCCGCCTCCAGAAGAAGCACGTCGCCCGGCACCACGGTGCGTGCGCTGACGGTTTTCTGCGCGCCGTCGCGCCGCACACGGGCTGTGGGGGCGCTGAGCTCCTTCAGTGCCTCCAGCGTCTGCTCGGTGCGGTATTCCTGCAAAAAGCCCATCACGGCGTTCAGCAGCACAATGGCGATAATGGTGACGGCCTCGGCCCCCTGCCCCATCAGCACGCTGATGAGCGTGGCCGCCGCCAGAATGAGAATCATCACATCCTTAAACTGCGAAAAGAACATGGCGGCCACGCTGGCCTGCTTTTTTGCGGCCAGGCGGTTTTCCCCCACCTGCGATAGGCGCGCGGCCGCCTGCGCGCTTGTCAGCCCCTGCGTGTTCATCAGCCATTCCCCTTTTCCGTCGTACCGGCGCGCCGCGCACGGGCCGGGCATGCCCCGCCGCGCCGCCCGGCCGGTATCTGTCTGGCCCATCTATATGAAAAAAAACAGGGCGGCATGCCACGGCATGCCGCCTGCCGCGGCACACAGCCGCATGCTTTTTTAAAAAATATATAGATTTTACGAAATATATGAAGACAAAGCCGGGCGGATATCGTATCATAAACAAAGACAAGCACCACACAGCGCAGGGCCGGTACGGCGCCCGCACTGCCGGTGCTGGCCCAAGGGAGGAAGTTTTATGCTGCTGTTGATTCTATGGAGGCTGGTAACTGCGTGCAGCATCCTGCTTGGCCTCTACATGCTTTATTTCGGCGCCGTGGCCCTGTTCGGCTTCAAAAAGCGCCGCGCCGTGCCGCGCACAGCCCCCAGGACCAGATTTGCCTGTGTGGCGGCGGCCCGCAACGAAGAGGCCGTTATTGCAAACCTGGTGCACAGCCTGCGCCGCCAGAACTACCCGCCCGAGTTGTTCGACATTATTGTAGCGCCCAACAACTGCACGGACGGCACCGCCCGCGCCGCGCAGGCCGCCGGGGCCATGCTGTATGCCCCGCAGGGCGAGATACACAGCAAGGGCGACGTGCTGCGCGAGGTGGTGGAGAACGTGGTGCTGGCCGGGGGCTATGACGCCATGTGCGTATTCGATGCAGACAACCTTGTGCACCCGGACTTTCTGGCCCGCATGAATGACGCCGTGTGCGCCGGGCATGTGGCTGTGCAGGGCTTCCGCGATTCCAAAAACCCCGAGCAAAGCGCAATTTCAGGCTGCTATTCCATCTGCTACTGGATGCTGAACCGCTTTTACAACTCTGCGCGCAGCGCGCTGGGGCTTTCGGCCCTTGTGAACGGCAGCGGCTTTACAGCCACGGCGGGCCTTCTGCGCGAGTTGGGCGGCTGGAACACCGTAACCATGACGGAGGATTATGAATTCAGCGCGCAATGCGCGCTGACAGGCCACCGGGTGGCCTTCCAGCCGGAAGCCGTCATTTATGACGAGCAGCCCCTTACCTTCCGCCAAAGCTGGCGCCAGCGCCGCCGCTGGACGACGGGCAGCCTGCAGGGCCTGCAGGTGTACGGCGGGCGGCTGTTCCGCGAGACGGTGCTGCGCCGCAGCGCCGTATGCTTTGACATGACCATGACCTTCCTCACGCCCTTTGTGCAGCTTGCCAGCACTGTGCTGGGCGTCACCGGCGCCGCCCTTGTGCTGGCGGGGCACGGGCTGGCCTTCGGCGGCATTCTGCTCAGCGGGCTGCGCGCCGCCGCCCTGATGCTTGGCGCAGGCGCCGCGGGCACCGTGCTGGGCACCTCGCTTGCCGCCGCGCTGACGGTGGTGCTGAAAAAGGGCAGCCTGCGCGGTGTTATGAAGGGCGTGGCCACCTTCTGGCTGTTTGCGCTGAGCCACATGGCCCTCACCCTGCTGAGTTTTGTGAAAAAAGAGAGCACATGGCGGCCCATTGCCCACACCAACACCGCGCGCATTGAAGACCTCACCGCCTGAACATGCACACCCTTTCTCCGGCATGCCGGAAAAGGCCGGGGCCCCAAACAGGGCCCCGGCCTTTTTATGCTTTTCGCCCGCCTCCGCGCGGGCGCTTTCATACGCAGCATCCGTTTGAAAGTACAGGCGCGCTACTTTTCAGCAGAGCTTCTAAGCTCTTTTGCGCACGCAGGGCTGCCACCTTCGGCTCATTTTCCGCAAACGTCCCCGCGCCGCCCCGGTGGTCGGATTGGCTGTGCATATAAAGGATCGTTTTCACTTTCTTTCCCGTTGGCCTTCGAATGAGCTCTGCCAGTTTTTGCCCCCCGCTCTAATGTATCCAGCGTGTCGGTGAGGATCACGCCCGTCCTGCCCTCTACAAAAGGCGGCGTTGCTGTGCCCCATGCCGCGGACATACCATACGCCCTGGGTTATCTGGCGGAATTCCTTCCTTTCATTGTCTTCCGCAAACTTTTTCAGGCGCCTGCTTCCATCTCGCGCCAGCATTTTCTCATCCCTTTCCGTTCTCTCATGCGCAAATGCACGGGCCCGGCGGCGGGCCGGCATTCACTGCACCTCCTTCAAAAGCTCCTCGGCAGAGACGCCGTACAGCTTTGCAAGCCCCAGCAGGTTGGACGTGTTGGGGTCGGCGGTGCCCTGCTCCCACTTCGACACAGCCTGGCGGCTGACGCCAAGCGCCTCGGCAACAAACTCCTGCGTCATTTTGCAGGCGGTGCGGCGCGCCCTCAGCGCCTCGCCCAAAGAGCGCTTCACCTGCGCCCTCTCCTGCCGCGCATCCTTTGAACGGATATATTTCAAAAGCGCGCGGGCAGCCAGCACGGCAAGCGCCATGCCTATGCCCAGCGGCACAAGCCCCAGCAGCGCCACCAGAGCCGTATTCAGCCCAAAAGCCATGGTTTTTCCTCCTTTCCCTTCAATGCCGCGAACGGCGGCAGGGCGGTACGGCATCCGCACGGCCCCGCCGCCTCATCTCCAGCTTACCCCCAAACACAGGTTGCCTCCACCACTTATTGCGCAAAAAACAGTTGCGCCGCCGCATATGGCAGGGCACCGGGCCGGAAACGGCCGCGCAGCCAACCAGCGCCCCGAAAGCTCCTGCTCCTGCTCCTGCGCAACCGACGGGGGCCCGGGCCGCCCCGCCGCAAAAGGACGCCCCCCCTGCAGGCCCATGATTTTTCAGAAGGGCCGCCCCTTTCCGGCGCGCGGGGCGCAGCGCCCAAACGCTTTTGCATAAAGCTGCCGCCGGCGCCGGGGCGCAAAGGGGACAAGCGAAGTTTCTGCTTTTACGAAAAAGCCTCCGGCCGTGTTATCCGCCCCGCTTTCCGCCAGAAGTGCTGCGCCGCACGCCCTTGCCGCAGGGCAAAGCCGCTGAAGATTTTCTGCGGCGCAGGCGGAGGCCTGCCATACGCTCAGCCCGTCTGCGCTGCAAAAAAGCGCGCATGCCCTTTTGTCTGCCCATGCCGCCCTGCCCCTTTGCAGGCTAGCAGCCGTTTTCGTGCAGCCTGTGCGTGCAGCGCGCCGCAGCCGCCCCGGAACATATAAAGATATTGCTATTATAGCCTTTTCGCCCCAAAAAAAGATATCCGCGGTTTGGGAACGGCCTGTGAATACTGTGTGCGCCCCGCCCGTGCCGCAGGCCGTGGGAAAAAGCGCATATTTTTACGCAAAAAGGCGCTTTTGGCACTTGTGCGGGCGGCGGCGGATGTGTTATCTTATAAGATGTATGAAAACACACGCAGCAAAGGGGTGCGCCGCAGCGCGGCGGCCCCCTTTGTGCGTGCAGCACACAACTTACACCGGTGGGGGCGGGCACATTATGATACGACAGGGGTTCGACAACGCGCTGTTCATCCAGAAGCAGACACAGCACATCACAGAGCGCATTGCGCAGTGGGGCGGCAAGCTGTACCTTGAGTTCGGCGGCAAGCTTTTCGACGATTATCACGCCGCGCGGGTGCTGCCGGGCTACGATGCAAACGGAAAAATAAACCTTCTGCACGAAATGCGCGAGCAGACCGAAATCATCTTCGCCGTCTCGGCGGACGACATTGAAAAGACAAAGGTGCGGGCAGACCTTGGCATCAGCTATGACATGGAGGTGCTGCGCCTCATCGACGACATCACCCAGATGGGCATTGCGGTGAACAGCGTAGTCATCACCAAGTACACCGGCCAGACGGCGGCGGACGGCTTTGCCCAGAAGCTGACCACGCGCGGGGTGAAAAACTATATCCACCGCCCCATCAAGGGCTACCCCACAGACATCGACTACATCTGCTCTGACGAGGGATACGGCGCGAACCCGTATATCGAGACGACAAAGCCCCTTGTGGTGGTGACGGCGCCGGGCCCCGGCTCCGGCAAGCTGGCCACCTGCCTGAGCCAGGTGTACCACGAGATCCGCATGGGCCGCCGCGCGGGTTATGCCAAGTTCGAGACGTTCCCCGTGTGGAACCTGCCCCTGAAGCACCCTGTGAACCTCGCCTACGAGGCAGCCACGGCAGACCTGGCCGATGTGAACATGATAGACCCGTTCCATCTTGAGGCATACGGCGAGACGACGGTGAACTACAACCGCGACGTGGAGGCCTTCCCCATTGTGCGCAACATCCTCTCGCGCATTTCAGGCGAAAACGCCCCTATCTACCGTTCGCCCACCGACATGGGCGTGAACATGGTGGGCTATGCCATTACAGACGACGAGGCGGTGAAGCATGCCTCCGGGCAGGAGATTATCCGCCGCTATTTCAAGGCCCTGTGCGACCACAAGCAGGGCAAGGGCAAGGCCGACGCCGTAGACAAGATAAAGCGCATCATGCAGGAGATGGGCCTTTCCACGCAGGACAGGCCCGTGGTGGCCCCGGCGCTGGAAAAGCAGAAGGCCGCGGGCGTATCCGCCACGGCTATCGAGCTGCCGGACGGCCAGATCATCACCGGCAAGGCCAGCAACCTGATGAGCGCCTCGTCCTCCTGCGTGCTGAACGCCATCAAGGCGCTGGCTGGCATAGACGATTCGCTGATGCTTATCAGCCCCATTGTGCTGGAGCCCATTCTGAAGCTGAAAATCAACATTCTGGGCAGCCGCTCCAGCGTTTTGAAGGTGGATGACGTGCTGGCCGCCCTTGCCATCACCGCCGCCACCAATACCATGACGGCGCGCGCCATGGAACAGCTTCCCCGCCTGCGGGACTGCGAGATGCACTCCTCCTGCATGCTGCACTCTGGAGACGAGGGCACGCTGCGCAAGCTGGGTGTGCGCCTCACCTGCGAGGCCAAGTTTCCCTCGAAAGACCTGTATTTTTAACTTTCCCACGCGCTGCGGCCCGCTTTGCCCGCGGCGCGCTTTTTATTGGGCTCGAAGGCCCGCTGTCGGCGCCCCGCGGCTGAACCGCTCGGCGGGCACTGAGCCACCCGGCCATCCGGCTGCCCGGACGAAAACCGGCCCGGCCGGCTGTGTAAAAAACATGGGAAACTGCTTTCGCAGGGGTGCGCCGGGAATTTCAAGGCGCAGCGCAGAACCGAAACTCCTACAGGAAAAGGGCCTGCCGTCTGTTTTTTCAGACGGCAGGCCCTTTCGGCTGCCCGAAGCATTTCTCAAATTTTGCCCGGCTTTGGGGCCTTGCCTTTACATGTCCCCGTTTATTCTTTTGCGCCGGCGCACTGCTCAAGCAAACAGCTCTTTCACACGCTGCCAGAACCCGGGCTGCGTCTGGGCTGCAGGCACACTGTCCTCCTGCGCACTGTTCAGCTGCGTTTCAGGCCCATCCACTTTCATAATAAATTTTACGCTTGCACGCGTGCCGTCCGCTGCGCCGGTATAGCTCGTGTACTCATTTGCCTGCTCCTGCATGGCGTCCATCACATCCGCCGCCTGCGCAAGCTTTCCGGCGTCCACCTCATTCAGCATATCTCCCGCTGCGCTTTGGAATTCGCCCGTGCCCTGCGCCAGGGCACCCGCGCCCTCGGCCAGCTGTTCCGAACCGCTCTGGAATTGCGCAATTGCACCCTTTACCGTTTTGCTGGACGCCGAAAGCTTCTCCAGCCCCGTCTGCAGGCTGGCCGCGCCGCTGTTCAGCTGCTGCGCGCCGTCCGTCAGGGCATCAGCTCCCTGCGCCGCGCCGCCCGCGCCCTTGGCAATGGCGGCTGCAGCGCCGTACAATGTCTGTGAATTATCGCTTTCATTGTATAGTTTTTCTGTCAGCGCATTCATTGCGCCTAAAAGCTGCCCGGCGGTTTTCTGCACCTGGTTAAACTGCCCCACAAGGGCATCGGTGTCAAGCGCGGCAAGCTGGCCCAGCGCAGCAGACACCTGCTGGCCGGCCCCGGCTGTAATGCCGCCCACAGCCTGGCCGGCAGCCGCGGCCGCAGCCGCAACGCTTTCCGGGCTGTTGGCCCCCGCCGCGGCCGCCGCAAGGGCGGCCTGCTGCTCGGGCGAAAGCTGACTGAACACTTCGCTGGCCTGCAGCGCGGCCGCACAATTGGCCGCAGCCGCCTGATACGCGGCCGCCACCTGGCTGCCCGCCTCGTTTGCAGCCGCAGTGCCCGCGTCGTTCAGCGCCTGGCCGGCCGAATTCACCATGCCGCTGATGGTATCTTTGGAGGGCACGGCAGCCAAAGCTCCCTGCGCATCTTCCATTTGTTTTTGCAGCACGGCCTGCAGCGCCGCAGCGCCCTGAAGGCCGGGCAGAAGCTCTTCGTCCAGTGTTGTTTTCAGCGCCGCAGTACCGTCTTTCAGTTGGGAAAGCCCACCCGAAAGCTCGGTGGCGCCGCTGAGCAGGCTGTCTGTTCCGCCCTTCACCTGTTTGGCGCCTGCCAGGGCAAAATCCACCCCTGCGTCAAATGCGGAATAGCTCGAAGAAAATTCCCCCATCTTCTGCCGCAGGGCAGCCGTGGCCTGCGCCAGCTTCTGTGCCCCCTCGTCCAGCTGGGCGGTGGCGCTCTTCACCTGTGAAAGGCCGCCCATATCGGGAAGTTCTATTTCCTTTTCAAGCTGTTCCAGCTCAGTGGCCGCAGCCATAAAAACAGCCGGCATGGCAAAGTTTTCAGCATCTGCTTCAATTGTCACTTCGTCCAGAAAATAACCTTGCATCTGCGCAAGCTCGCCGGTCAGCAGGCCATCGAACGTTGCGGCCATACCGGGCATTGCCACAAAGGCGGCAAGCTGGTTTTCGCTGTCGGTTTGTATCACGCCGTTCGCCGCCTTTACATCGTGAAACACATCGCGCGGCAAATCTGCCGCAATCACAGTGATAAACGGCGTGTACACCGTCCGCTGTGCGCCGCCCACGCTGCGCGCCTGCTTTTCATGGTTTTCCAGCGCAATGTGAATGGCCACATGCCCGCTTTTCCCGGCAAGCTCATCGGCGGTGATGTTTTTTCCGTCCAGTTCATAGCTGATGCGGGCGGTCACAGGCGGCGTCTGTTCCGTTGTGCCCTGATAGTAGACGTCTGTGCTGTCTACATTCCATACAAGCTCATTGCCGGCCTGCTCGGGCATGGCCTCGCCCTTCAGCGTGCGAAGGCCGGAAAGGCTGCTTCTGTCCGCCGCGCCCGCAAGGCCGTTTTCATCATGCAGCCACACACTGACCGTCTGGCTGCGCACAGAGCCGTCCTCGTTCAGCACCATATATACGGTTTCATCCTTTTCGGCCGAGGCACTGGCCCCCTCTGCCAGCACCGGCGCGGCAGCGCCGAACAGCAGTGCAGCGCACAGGGCCGCGGCTGTAATGCGAATATTTCTTTTCATCGTGAACACTCCTTTTTAGAAAGCCAGTGATACGTTGTTTTTCGAATGACGGGCGCGGCGAGAATGAGCATTGCCGGAAGCACCAGCAGAATGACCGCCATGCTGATCAGCGCGCCCCGGCTGATAAGCAGGCACAAGCTGCGGATAAGCTCCATGCGTGATACAAGCGCCACGCTGGCCGTGGCCGCAAAGAAAGTAAGGCCGCTTGTAAGGATGCTCTGGCTGGATTGCTCCACCGCAATGCGCATTGCCTCGCGCGTGGCACTGCCCCTGTTCAGCTCTTCGCGGAACCTTGTGGTAATCAGAATGGCATAGTCTACTGTGGCGCCAAGCTGAATGGTGCCCACCACAATGCTTGCCACAAAGGGCAGCGTGGTGCCCGTGAAATACGGGATGCCCATATTGATTGTGATGGCGCTTTCAATGGCGGCCACAAGCAGCACCGGTATACTGGCCGAACGGAACACCAGCGCCACAATAAGAAACACCGCCAGCACCGATGTGACATTCACGTTGCGGAAATCCACATCCGCCACCTCAATCAGGTCTTTTGTCATAGCGCCTTCGCCAGATATAACGCCCTGCGGGTCATACCTTTTCACAATCGCGTTCAGCTGTTCCAGCTGCTCATTCTGCTGCTGCGTGCCGCTCTCATAACTGGAATTTGCCAATATCATGCGGTGGCCACCCGCGTGAAAAATGCCGCTCACCTCTTGCGGCAGCATCTCGTCCGGAATGCCGCCGCCCACAAACTGCTCATAGCTCAGCACCTGCGTCACGCCGTCCACTTGGGCAAGTTCGTGCGACATTGCCTTCATCTGTGCGCCAGGCAGGGAATCGTCCACCATAATAAAGTGCGTGGTGGTCATGCTGAGGTCTTCCTTCAGGCGGTTTGTCCCCACAATACCCGTCATATCCTGCGGAAGCGAATCGAACAGCGTGTAATATACGCCCGTTTTGCTTTGCGCCGCGCCAAAAGGCACAAGCAGAAGCACAAATACAGCCAGTATGGCCGCGTACCGCTTTGTTACAAACCGTGCGGTGCGGCCAAGTTTGGGAATGAAGGTGCGGTGGCGGTGCTTTGTTACCGCTTTGCGGAAGGTGAGGATAAGCGCCGGAAGGATTGTGACGGTGCACACCACACCCAGCGCCACGCCCTTTGCCATGACAATGCCGATATCGCTGCCAAGTGTCAGCGACATGGTGCACATGGCAAGGAAGCCCGCAATGGTGGTGAGTGAAGAGCCTGCAATGCTGGAAGCCGTATTGCAAATGGCCTTCACCATAGCCTGCTCGGCCTGCTGCGGGCCGGCCGGCTCCCCCTTCGCCGCACAAAGGCGCTGCTTTTCCTCTTCGTACCGGTGCAGAAGAAATATGGAAAAATCCATTGTCACGCCCAGCTGCAGCACAGTGGCCAGCGCCTGCGTGATGTAGGATATCTGCCCCAGAAAAATGTTGGTGCCGAAGTTATATACAATTGGAAACGCAATGCCCAGCATGAAAATAAGCGGCACCACTGTTTCTTCCAGGCTGAGAAACAGCACCAGCAGCGAACAGCCCACCGCGCACAGGATGTACAGCGGCATCTCCTGATTTACAAGGGCCTTCGTATCCTCCAAAATGGCAGACATGCCGCCAATGAACTGCGCCTCGCCCAAAATGCCTTTGATCTGACGCACAGCCGCCATTGTTTCTTTGCTGGCCGATGTACCGTCAAATTTTACTATCATCAATGTGGCATCATTTGCACCGTAGAAAAATTTTTGCAAAGCCTCCGGAAGCATATCCGCGGGCATGCCAGCATCCAAAAGGTCTACTGCGTCCAGCACAGTGCTTACACCCTGCACGGCGCTTATCTGCTTTTTCAGGCCTGTCACCGCCGAGGGTGTCATATGCTCCACCGTTATCATCGCAGTGGAGGCCGTTTTGAAGTCCTCCTCCAAATAGGTTTCGCCTATCATTGAATCAAGTTCCGGTGGAAGATAGGTAAGAATATCATAATTGATTCTGGTTGCCAGCGCGCCCAGTACCGAAGGCACAAGCAGCACAACGGCCAGCACCAGCACCAGTTTTCGCCTGCGCACTACCCATCGCGCAAAGCCTTCCATACAAACCGCCTCTTTTGATTTTTTGAAATGACCATTAGTCAACACGCCACAGTATACGTCATAAATGACCAATAGTCAATTAATAAAATGACCAAAGGTCATTTCTCCAATTAAATGACTTTTAGTCATTTTAATGAAACTGGCCGCCGCGCTTGATTTCAGCGCTTTTCGCCGCTATACTGATACATAAAAGGGAGGCGGCAGTCTTGGGACGCTTGCAACAACAAAAAGAAGAAAAAATGCAGAGCCTGCTTCTCTCTGCGCGGGAGCTGTTTTTGGAAAAAGGTGTGGCCAAAACCAGTGTGGACGAGATTGCACGGCGCGCAAACGTGGCAAAAGGCACGTTTTACCTGTATTTTCATGATAAAGAAGACCTTTTGCACACGCTTGTCCTTCGCATTTGCTCCCGCGTGCTGGATGATGCCTATCGCCACATGTGCGCGCATCGCACGCCCAGCTTTTCAGACAATGTCATCCTGTTTGTGGACCATATCATCGAGCACTTCCGCCGCAACAAGCTGCAGCTTCGCCTGATAGAGCGCAACTTCACCTGGCCCATGATAGCGGCAGACCTTCCCGCCCGCACCGACCCGCTTTGGCGCCAGTTCGAGCAGGAACTGCTTCAAACCCCCTTCGCACAGAGCCACACATCGGAAGAGATGTTCCGTATTTTTTATGTGCTGATGGAGATGTGCGGCTCTGTGTGCTACTCTTCCATCATTGAAGGTAAGCCCGCATCCATTGAAGAGATGAAACCCATCCTTTACAGCATGGTTCGCAAAAGCCTTGTGTAGCGCGGGCCACGCAAGGCACAATGCAGCCCGCGTGGGCAATAAAAGCAAGCAACGGCAAAGCCCCCCGGGTGCAGGCCATTTTCCTGCATCCGGGGGGCTTTTCCGTTTTTTTCAGGCGCGGCGGCCGCTTAAAAATAGGGCCCCCACGCCGCGCGCAGCTTGTCCATCGTCCAAGCCGCGTTGGCAGGGCTGGTGCTGGGCAGCTTCACCACCTGCACACCCGGCAGAGTGTGATATTTTACGCACAGGCTGTACGCCGCGGCGCCGTTGCACAGCACGCGCCGGATGGGCGCGGCGGCGCACAGCCTGGGAATGTCTGTGGGCGTCACATTCCGAATGGAGGCGTCCTGTGCGCCGGTGATGGTGCACTGCTGCACGGTGTCCCACAAGGCGAGGCCGTGGGCGCACACAAGCGCCGTTTTCTCCTCCACCGTGCACGGCACAGCCGTGCCTAAAAGCGTGGCCAAAAGCGGCCAGAAGCGGTTGCGCGGGTGGCCGTAGTAAAAATTCTGCCGGCGGCTTTCCGGGCTGGGCCAGGTGCCCACAATGAGGGTGTGGCTTTGCGGCGTCCACACCGGGCCGAAGCGCTTATACGCCATGGTGCGCGCCGTCCTCTTCTTCCCGCAGCGCGCGCAGAATATACTGGCTTAAAAACTGCGCCGCGCCATCCTCCTCGGCCGGGGGCGCAGTATACCGGGCCGCTGCAATGGCCTTTGGGCTGCCGCCCTCCATGGCCGCCGAAAGGCCCGCCCGCTTCAGCAAGCACACGTCGCCCGCGCCGTCGCCGATGGCTGCCGCCTGCTGCCAGGAGAGGCCCCAGCCCTGCAAAATGCCCTGCACGGCGGCCGCCTTGTCCACCCCAGCGGGGTAGATATCCCACTTGCCGGGGGCAAAAGGGACAAAGCACAGGCCCAAATGCCCGTATTTCTGCCCAAAGGCCTGCACGGCGCTTTCCGGCAAAAAGGCACATGCACCATAGGGCATGGCGGCAAGGTGCCTGTTCTGATCCTCCCCGTCGAACAGCCAGGGGCGCTGCATGTCGTTTTCCGGCAGCCCGCGCAGCATGCGCTCGTATTCCACATAGGCAAAATAACCCTCGTCAAACACAAAGTTCAGCGGCCATTCGCCGTTTTCGCAAAAATCCACCAGGGCGTACATCTGCTGCTCGTCCAGCGCGTGCAAAGCGCGCGGTTTGCCGCCCTTTTCCAGCACGGCGGCCCCCTGCGCGCACACCAGCGCGTCGTAAGGTATTTTTTCCGCCGCGGCCAGCGCCACCTGCGGCGCGCGCCCCGTGGCCAGCGCCACGCGCACCCCGGCGCTTTTCAGCGCCAGAAGCGTCAGCCGCGTGCGCGCGCTGACGGCGCTGCGCCCCGCGGGCAGCAGGGTACCGTCAATATCACAAATCACAGCCCCAATTTGCAAAAGGCATTCCCCTTCCGGCATGGCTTTGCCCGCCGCGCGGCGGGCGCCTGTTTTATTCATTGTACCAAAAAACAGGCGCCCTGCCAAGGCCGAAAGGCAGGGCCATGGCTGCCGGCACGCCCGGCGGTCTGCATCGGCCCGGCAAAACCCGCTTCCGGCATGCGCCCTACAGGGCATACGGGGCCCTGCCCCGCCCACAGCATGCAAGGGACAATTCTGCTTTGACGGAGATTTTCTTTGCTGGTTTCCGGCAAGCCCGCTTTGCCCATTGCCAGCAACAGGAGGCCTCTGCCGGCCCCTCCGATGTTTTTCTGTTCAAGAAGGGCCCCGGTGCTGTAAAACCGGGGCCCTTACTGGCGTTTCGCTGTGTTCTGTTTTACACACCCGTCTTGGGGTTTGCCTTCTGCTCTGCTTCTGCGGCAGGCGCCTGCGGGTGGGGGGCGCGGGCGTGGGGGTGGGCGCAGGCTTTTCTTCAAGCCCTGCAATGGCGTCCAGAATGGCCTTCGCCATGGCGCCCACCTCGCTTTGCTGCAGAAGGCTTTTGCCCCTGTTCACCGCAGCCAGCGCCGCCGTCACGGCAGAAAATCCCTTGTAATCCCTGCGTCCAGGGCCTTTGCCTGCGCCTCGGCGGCATTTACCGCAGAGTAATCCGCCGGGGCAATGACAACAGAGCTGTTGTCCGGAAATTTGGCCATAATGGCATCATCTGCGCAAGCACTCTCGGAGAAAATGGAAAAAACCTCTCCTATATTCAATATCTCTGCCTTGCTGTTTTCATAATTCAGATAAATAGCGGCCTTCTAGCCATAAATATCCACACTTCCCTGCGTGTCTATTACAACGTCCTTGGCACGGATGCCGTATATCAACGAACTGCCGCTGCTTGGATTATCAGCCCTTATTGTGACGTCGCCGCCGGTGATATTAACTGCCAGTTCGTCTGAACCAGAGGCGCCCACGCCCGCAGTTATAATACCGCTGCGCCCGGCATGGATGTTCACCGTGCCGCCGGAGATGTTCACACTGCCCAAATTTGTACAGATGCCGTCTGAACCCGCCATATGACTGGCGTCTACCGCCAAGCTTCCGCCCTGTATATTGATGTCGTCATCCGCAAGACAGAATTCTGTATTGCAGGCAACATTGCCGGAGAGCAGCGTTATGCTTCTTGCAAAGAAACCGTATACGCCTGCGCTTTCCGCAATACTCCCGGGCGCTGCAAGGTCCAGGCGTGCACCCGTTTCGCCCGTAATTCTAAAATCTACATTGCCATGAAGCAGATATGCACCGCTGGTCCGCGTAGTCTCCAGCTTATTTTCTCTAATCAGATGCACAGTGACATTTTCCATATCCTGAAAATGCACCACCCCGCTGCTTGCCGGACCTGTTACCCGGATATAACAGTTTTGCAGCGTCAGAGTGCCGCCATTGCCAGACGGTTCCCACTTCCAGCCCTCTGCCGCCAGCTTATCCGTGAACGGGGTTTCCTTCGTGATTTCCAGCCTTTCCGTCCGCGTGGGCTGGGCGGGCGCGCCCTCGGCCAGCGCCGATGCGGGCACGGCACAAAGCATCATGGCCGCAGCCAGCAGCATGCACATAAGCTGTTTCCGTTTCTTCATGCCTTTTCTCTCTTTCACAGGTTTTCAGCCCCATCTCCCCCCTGTGCGAAACAGGCAGCTTCTCCGGCCTGGCCGGAGAATGGAAAGGGTACCCTTTCCGTAAAATCGTCCGTTTTCTGTCTGCCGACAGCGGGCGATTTTTGCTTGTTGGGAAGTTTCCCAACCCCTCTGATTTTCCTCTCATTACCTACAACACCGCACAAGGCAATTTTGACGAAATTTTGAGAGGGATTTTCAAAAAAGTTTGAGATTTCCCTTTTCACTTCCTACTACGGACAAAGTTCCAAAATGCCAAAGTTTTAGAAAATTATTTAGTACAATAAAACAGCGCATTTATATAACCGCAAATCTGGCTATATACAAATGCGCTGTTGTATCATTTTAACTATGACATATTTTAACGATATTGCAGATATTCTAAAAATCGTTTTACCGCAAGCGAAGCCGCTTTTTTACTACGCATAGCAACGCCGATTTTCCGGTATGCGGGTACATCTAATTCCTTTGCCACAATCCGGTATGGAACGCGTTTCAAAATCAATTCCGGCAAAATGCTGATACCAAGACCGCTTTCCACCATTGACATAATTGCGTAATCGTCCCACGTTGTAAAATGTACGTTGGGCGTCAGGTTACAACGTTCAAATATTTCCGACACTTCTGTTTTTGCGCCCTTCTCCAAGAGCATGAATGGTTCCTCACAGAGAGCCGCCACAGGGACTTTTTCAAGCTGCGCCAGAGCATGACTTCCCGGCAGAATAGCAAGCAGCCTGTCCTGCTCTAAAAAAATGGTTTCAAAGTCAGAACAAGTCGGTAATCGTAGAAAGCCGCAGTCTACGCGCCCATCTGAAATCCATTCCTCAATCTCCGTATAATCGCCAAGCAACAATTCATAATCAATGCCCGGATATGCCTTTTGAAATTCTTTAATAATGTTCGGAAGCCAGTGCGTCGCCACACTGGAAAATGTACCAATACGGATAAGCCCCGATTGCAGCCCATTCAGCTCGTCCACTTCCATTTGCAGCTTCTCATATTCCGTGCAGACACTCTTTGCATAAGGGAGCAGCTTCATTCCGTCGCTTGTCAGCTTAACGCCGGATTTTCCTCTTTCCAGCAAAACGACTTTCCATTCCTTTTCCAAGTCGTTTATCATACGGCTAATGCCCGATTGAGAGTAATTCAGTATTTCTGCGGCTTTTGTAAAGCTTCCATATTCGACCGTCCTGACAAATGCCATATATTTTTGAATATTCATATCCATGTTTTCACCTTGTCTTATTTATCTGATTTTATCATGTTTTCTATGATAAACATTCGCTTTTGTAATTATACGAAACATGGTAAACTGAATACGCAAAAAAGTCAAGCGGGAGTGTGACCATAATGTTTTATGTAAGTGAAATTCAGACTGAAGCTCCTTGTCATTTTCAGACACAGCTTCAGCAAAAAGTTTATGAAGCGTTAGAAAAACTGCAAATTCCTTTTCAGCGCGTTGATACCGATGAAGCGATTACAATGGAGGATTGTGTCGTCATTGATGAAAAACTGGATATGAACATGGTAAAAACCTTGTTCCTCTGTAATCGGCAGCAGACAGATTTTTATTTGTTTATTACCGTCGGAAATAAGCCGTTCCGCTCTAAGAATTTTAGCAATGCGTTAGGCGTTGCCCGCGTTTCCTTTGCCCCCGCAGAGCAAATGGAGAGGATACTCGGTACGAAAATCGGCGCGGCGACTGTTTTCAGCAGCCTGTTAGATACAGAAAACAAGGTGCGTATTGTTTTTGACAAAGAAGTGATTGCCGAAAAATGGTACGGGTGCAGCGACGGAACGACAACGGGATATATGAAAGTACGGACAGAGGATATTTGCAAAAAATTCCTGCCCTATACCAACCATACGTTGTCCGTCATTGAGGTGTGATATGGGACTTTATCAAAATCGGATTGTTGTAAAAGTAGGAACTTCCACCCTCACAAATGAAATGGGTAAAAGCGACCTGCGCTCTTTTGATCGTCTTGCGTGTGTCCTGTCCGATATTCAGAATATGGGGTATGAAGTGATTTTGGTATCGTCCGGCGCGATTGCCGTTGGAACAAACAAGCTGAACATGAAAGAGCGTCCTTCCAGTATGCGTATGAAACAGGCTGCGGCAGCAGTGGGGCAATGCAGCATGATGTTTCTGTATGACAAATTTTTTAACGATTATGACAAGACAATCGCCCAAATCCTGCTGAACGCAGAGGATATGGAGCAGGAAGAAAAGAAAGAAAATCTGATAAATACGTTCAATGCTCTGTTGGAAATGGGTATTATCCCCGTAGTGAATGAAAACGACTCCGTCAGCTATACGGAAATAGAATCGGAGGACAGGCTGTTCGGAGATAATGATATGCTTTCGTCTGTTGTCGCAGTTTTATGCCGAGCGAAGCAGTTAGTCATTTTGTCTGATATAAACGGTCTGTATGACGCAGACCCACGATTATATCCAAATGCAAAACTCATAAGTCGGATAGAGGAAATTGACGAAGCAGTATATGCCCTTGCAGGCGGCGCTGGTTCAAGGCGGGGAACGGGCGGTATGAAGACAAAATTGAGAGCTGCCGCGTTAGCGACCGCACAGGGGATAAACACCGTAATTACAAACGGGAAAGCGCCGGAAGCCTTGTATGAAATCGTAAAAGGCAATAAAGCAGGCACTTTATTTGTGGGAAAAACGTTTTGAAATAGCACAGTACACAGCAATAAAGCCACTGTTTTCAGGCTATATGCAGACAGCAGCGATGAACGGCGGTTTTGAACAGTAAAATCAAAGCCGCCGTTTTCCTTTTTCAAAACAAGAATACGGAGGGCGTATTAAAGTCGCCCATTTTTAAGGATATGGCGGTATCCAGGAGGTATCGCTATGTCCGTTTTTATTTACTCTAACCCGCCTAACTCCCTACGTTAAAAAAACTATCACCCACCGTCGGGCTATTTCGCCCATGAGTATGAACTGTCAAATCATTCTGTATGCTTTTATAATTCGTATTGCCTTAGTTCCGTGTAGCGTTTTGCTATGCGGATATTTTGCGTAATAGCCCCCTACTGGGAAGAAAGGGGGTGAGTTAGATGATTTATTCGGAAGAATACAAGGAGCATATTGAGTACACTTTTGCTGCTTTTTGCAAGGTTGTTCTCCACAATGCGGCTATGAGTGCATACCGCGATTTCGGGCGGAAACAGAAACGGGAAGTATCGCTTGAATATATAATATCCGAAACACCGCTTGAACCGTTCACAACGGATACTTACTTTGAGCATTATTTTGAGCAGTACGACCAACCGACTGTCTTTGTTGTAAAAGGGCAAAAGTTTGTTGTCGCAAGTAAGCGGTTAGCCGACGCACTATTGAAATTGACCGACCATAGACGCAATGTTTTGTTTCTGTACTATTTCTTCGGTTATACCGACGCTCAAATCGGAAAAAAGTATGGAAGAAGCAGAAGTACAGCGAATTACTGGAAATTTGCAGCATTAAAACAGTTACGAAAAGAAATGGAGCGATTAGAACATGAGGAACAAGAAACTGATACCTTTTGAATTCATTGAAAAGGCAGTCGCCGGAGAGCCGGAAGCCGTAAATGCAGTTTTACAGCATTACAGCCCACGCATTAAGTATCTGTCAAAATACCGGGGACATATCAACAACGATATTCAAGACCATTTGAAAGCACAGCTTATCAAAGCTATTATGCAATTCCGTTTTGACAGGTAGCGAGTAGCAAAGCCAGAGAAAGCCGTCAAGGATAAACTTCGCGCTTCGCGTCCTTGACGGTTTCCCCTGGCCTTGCTATGTGGCAGCCAAGAGCGCAATCGGATAGACCGCTTGCGCTCTCTACGAATTATGAATTTTGAACGGATAATTGTTTCGGCATTTCCGCTTCCTTTCGCTTCCGTTCCGATAGTGTATGAGTAGAGGAAGCATTGAGGGACGGAAAGGAATGGAATAGATAATTGATTAAATCCGTAATTCTTTAATCTTTACTTTATATATCTTTATTTAATTGCGTTGGATTTTCCGACGTCGGATTACCCGATGTCGGAAAATCCAATATCGGGCAATCCAACATCGGAAGTAAAACCACTATAAATTTTTCCCATGCAAACAGCTACATGAATTGCCATAGTAATGTTACGCAATAGAGGGCGAAATAGCCTTGATTTAAGCGGCTTACAGCCACGAAAATACCAAGGGCAAGGGATTTATACCTTTTCCCTCAAAAACAGGGTTCTACTGCGTAACAAAATGAAAAAAGCAAGTGATAGGCAATCAGCTTTCTCACTTGCTCTTTTCTACACCCTGTACGGCAGCTACCTTAATTCAATTTGTTGGTTGATACTGTTTTATGCGTAGCTACCGTGACGGCATTATTTTGTTTTCACGCCGCCAATAAAGATATGCTCGGGCTGGAGGGCTTTATCCAGCACCAGCACATCGGCGCGCTTGCCCACGGTGACGCTGCCCAAGGTCTCGAACAGGCCCACGGCCTTGGCCGGGTTGATAGTGGCGGCCTTCAGGGCGCTTTCCAGCTTTACGCCGAAGCTCACCGCGCGGCGGAAGCATTCGGCAAGGCAGGTGGCGCTGCCCGCAATGGTGCCGTCCTCCAGGGTGGCCTTGCCGTCCGTCATATACACGGTCTGCCCGCCCAGGCTGTACACGCCGTTGGGCATGCCCGCAGCGCGCATGGAATCGCTGATGAGGCACACGCGCTCGTCGCCAAACAGGCGGAACACGCTGCGCACCACGGCCGGGTGCAGGTGCACGCCGTCCGAAATCATCTCTACATGCCGGGCATAGTCGCTGGCCGCGCCCACCACGCCGGGGTCGCGGTGCGCAAACGGCGGCATGGCGTTGAACAGGTGCGTCACATGCGTGGCGCCCGCCTCGAAGCCCGCCCTGGCCTCCTCGTAGTTTGCGCAGGTGTGCGCAATGGACACCACGCACTTTTTGCTGGCGTGCTGAATAAACGGCAGCGCGCCGTTCACCTCCGGGGCCATGTCCACCAGCTTGATGGCGCCGCCGCACAGCTCGTACAGGCGGTCGAACATGGCGGTGTCCGGCTCCATCACGTATTTTTCAGCCTGCGCGCCCTTTTTGGCCTTGTTGATGAACGGGCCCTCCATATTCACGCCGCGCAGCACGGCGCCGCCCGTCTCTTTGCCAATATAGGGCTTTGCCACCGTGAGGATATTCGTGAGAATGGGCTCGTCAAAGGCCATGGTGGTGCCGCAGAAGCTGGTGACACCCACGCTGCCCAAGTATTCGCACATGGTCTCGATATGCTCGGCGCCCGCATCGCAGAAGTCGCTGCCCTTCGAGCCGTGGATGTGGATATCCACAAAGCCCGGCGTCACATACCTGCCGGAAACATCCAGCACCTCTTCGCCGTCCAGCGTGCCCGCGGGGGCCACCTTCACAATGGCCTCGCCTGCCAGCTCTACGTCCGCAGGCACAAACTCGGCATTTTCGGTGAACACAAGGCCGTTTTTCAGTATCATGCTACAACGCTCCTTTTTTATTTTTATTTCGCGCGCAGGGCCGCCCCCGCACGCGGGATGTCGGTTAGCCTTATTATACCACGGCCTGTTTTTCTGTTACACTATTCAAGCCACAAAAACGGACGTTTGTGCAAACTATGCGCGCATTCCGGCATACTGCGGCGCACGGGTGCCTGACGGCCGCTGTTCGGGGCCATGTGCCAGGCTTTCAACCGCCAAAAAGCGGGCGGCGCACACGGCGCCGCCCGCACGGAAAGGGGGGAGGCAGGGCGGGGCCGCGCGGCCATGCGCCCTGCGGGGGAAAGCTTACATATTCTGCGGGATGCACGGGCAGGCGCCCTCATCCATGGCCTGGGCCGCGGCATATACCTGATAGCACTGGCTGTCGCCGCAGCCACAGCCGTCTGCCTGCGGGGGCAGCAGAAAACGCAGGCCCTTTACGGCGATATCGCGCGCGGCCGTGCCGGTATTCGGCTGCAGCACATAGCTTTTAAAGCCGCACATCTGGCATCCGTCCGGCGTTTCACGCGTCACCCAAACGCCCAGCAGAATGCGTCTGCCCGGACACACGTTTTTCAGCCGCGCGTTGATGAGCAGAAGCCCGCCTGTGTCCGCCACGCCGATGCTGCCGATATCCGCCGTCACCACGCCCCCGTCGGCAGAGGTGCACACACAGGCCACAGGCACGCACGGCTCGGGCCATATTTCGCCTGCGGGCGCACCGCAGGCAACGTTCACGGTAAGGGGCTCGAACTGCATGCTCACACCGCCTGCCGCCGTGAGTGCGGCCGATTCATTCAGCACAAGGCTGCCGTCTCCTTCCCCGGTGTGCAGCGCAATGATGCGCAGCACCGCCGCCTGCGGGGCATTGGCCGCCAGTTCGTCAATGCGCCACACCACCGTGCGCGCATTTTGCGCCTCGGCCCAGCCCACGCTGGGCTGTTCTACGCTCAGCACGGTGAACTGCGGGCCCAGCACGTCCTGCACCACCACGTCGCGCGCGCCCGCATCCACCAGCTCGCGTGCCAGCGACTCAAAGGCATCCTCCAGCTCCTCGGCCGTGGGGGCCAGAAGCACATGGTCCTCCGGAGGCGGCGAGGCCCAAGCGTGCAGGGTGGCCTCGTCCAACCCGTCCGAGCCGCGCAGGCCAATGCAGAATATCTCCACACCGTCCGCCCGCAGTTCTTCCGCCTTCTGGGCTGGGTCGCCGCCCACGGTGGGCATGCCGTCGGTAAACATCACGGCCACCTTTTTGCCTTCGAAATTCCGCAGCATGGCCCCGGCGCGCAGGAAGGCGTCGGCCTGGTTGGTGTTGCCCTTTGCCACAAGGCCCTCAATGGCCGGGTTCAGAAGCTGGATATTGCCTGTGAGGGGCACATCTGTGGTGACGTCCGCCGCAAAGCTGATAAGGCCCATCTCGTACATATTGCCGCCGTTGTTTGCATTGGCCTCGGTGATGATGTTCACAAATTCCTTCGCGCCCGCCTTCAAATGCAGCATGGGGTTGCCCCCCATACTGCCCGAGCGGTCCAAAATCAGGGCAATGGCCACGCGCTGGGTGGCCGCACCGGGTGCTGCCGCAATGGCAAGGCTGATGTCTACAACCCCGCCGCACTCAATAGAGGCGGCGCCGGCTGTTTTAGAAATGCTTGTGATAGGCATAAAGCTCTCTCTTCCTCTCTTTCCCCCTGCGGGCCGGCGCCGCATGCACCGCGCCCGCAGGATGGGGATTGCTGTCTGCGGCATCCTATGCCCTGCCGCGGCGCCGTGTGCCGTGTCCGCCGCCGGCGCATGCCGGGCGTTTGCGTGTAAACTGCTCCGCCAGGCAGGAAGCGGCGCCCCCGCCCGCATCTTTTGCGCCAAAATGGGCCAAACGGCTTTTTTCAGCACCCTGTGAAAAGTGTGGTATAATATACCTGCCCGGCGGAACAACTGCCGCACGTCCTCCGCCCGCAAGCCGGAGTGCAGCATAAGCCCGGCAAATGTGGTATAATGTGTCCACCTGGTAAATCCGAGCGCAGGCGAAAAAGAAACCTGACGGAACAGCAGCCGCGCACTTAACGAGGCCGGGCCGAATAGCGATGGACGGGTTTCGCGGATGTGGTATAATAAAACCAAAGCACCGGCGCCGGGCGGCGCGCAACAGGGCACAGGCCCGTGCGCCGTCCGGCACCTAAAATGCCCGCGGCCCTTGGCCGCAAAAGGGGGACGCGCCATGAAAAATGATATTGATGAGCTGCTCAGCCGCGCCTTTGGCCGCCGCACGGCGCCTGCCGGAGAGCCGCAGCTTACACTGGGGCCGCAGCCCGAAACGCCCGCAGGCAAACGCCCCGCGCCCAAAGCCGCGCAGGGCGGCCAAAAGCAGCCTGCCACACAGCAGGCCGCGCCCGCCCAAAAGCCGGGCAGCGCGCACGGCAGCGGGCCCAAGCCGCAGCATGGCGCGGCGGGCGATGCATTTCACAAGGGTGCACATACGGTGGACAGCCTTCAGAAAAGCGTGCTGGAAATGAACAGCCTTCTGGAGGAAACCGCCGCCGCGCAGCGCGCCGAGCTGGAGGCCATGAGCCAGAGCGCGCTGGAGGATATTGCGCGCATCCGGCGCGAGGTGAACACCCCTGCTGTGCAGAACCTTGCCCGCGGCGCGGGCGAAAGCGAGCCCTTGCCGGGCGTGGCGGGCGCCGGGGCCGAGGCGTTCGGCGGCCTGGAGGAAGAGCTGGGCCGCACTGTGCTGGGCCAGCCGGAGTATTTGAAGGCTCTGTGCATAGCGCTGAAGCGCCCGTTTGTGATGGGGGCGGGCGGGCAGGGCCCGCGCAGCGCCTTTCTTATCTCCGGCCCGCAGGGCACGGGCCGCCGCCTTGGGCTGGAGGAGGCTGTGCGCCTGCTTCACCGGCGCCGCGTTTTTGCAAGCGGGGCCGTGGCATGGGTAGACCTTGCCCTTTACCCCACCCCTGCGCAGGAAAAGCTGTTTTTGCAGGACGTATACGCCGCGCTTTGCTGCGACGCAGAGGTGGTGGTGTTCCAAAACCATACAGAGTGCCACAAGGGTTTTCTCACCGTGGTGGCAAACCTTATTACAAAGGGCGAAAGCCCTCTGGCCGGGCGCTATGTGCTGCAGAACGGGCGGCTCATCGACGCGGGCACGGCCCTTGTGCCGGACGCCGTGGCCAGCCTTTCGGCCCGTTCGAAATATCTGGTGCTGTTCACCGAACTTGCCCCCGCGCGCCTTGCCGATTCGTTCGGCGCGCCGCTGTTGGCCGCGCTGGCGGATGTGTGCGAGACGCGCCCCCTCTCGCCCGAGGCGCTGCGCGCGATTGCCGAAGTGAAGGGAAAAGAGCTGTGCGAAGCGGCGCAAAAGAACCTGGGCTTTTCCCTTTCCGGCGCGCAAAGCCTTGCCGCGCCCGCCACAGCCGCGTGCGGCACCGCGGGCAGCGCCGCGCCGCTGGGAGAGTTTTTCAGCAGGACCTACCGCGCGCTCGCACAGTATAAGCTGACGGAAAACGCCGCCGGGCCCGTGGCCCTGTGTGTAAAGGACGGCCGGCCCTTCGCCAATTTCGGCCGGGGAGAGGTACCGCTGTTCAGCCTTTTGCCGCAAAGCCCCGGCGGCGCCGCGCTGGAGGATGTGAAGCGGGAGCTGGACGCCCTTGTGGGCCTGGCGCCGGTGAAGGAGTATGTGCTGCGCCTTGAGCAGAACGTGCGCGTGCAGCAGCGCCGCGCAGCGCAGGGCCTGAAGGCGGGCAGCGTGGCCATGCACATGATATTCACCGGCAACCCCGGCACGGGCAAGACGACCATCGCGCGCCTCATCAGCAAATATCTCAAGGCCGCGGGCGTGCTGGCCGGCGGGCAGCTTATAGAGGTAACAAGGGCCGACCTTGTGGGCAAATATGTGGGCCATACGGCGCCGCTTACCACACAGGTGATGAACAGCGCCCTGGGCGGCGTGCTGTTCATAGACGAGGCCTACAGCCTGTACCGCGGAAAAGACGATTCCTTCGGGCTGGAGGCCATCGACACATTGGTGAAGGGCATGGAGGACCACCGCGACGAGCTGGTGGTTATCCTTGCGGGCTACACCAAAGAGATGCAGGCCTTTTTAAGCGCCAACAGCGGGCTGCAAAGCCGTTTTCCGAGCATTGTGGAATTTCCGGATTATACGGGTGCAGAGCTGCTGCAGATATTAAAACTTCAGGCAAAAAGCCGGGGCTACGTGCTGGACACGCGGTGTGACGCGCCGCTGCTGGCCTATTTCAACGCCGTGCAGCTTGCCCGTGCCCGGCAGGCGGGCAACGGCCGCCTTGCGCGCAACAAGCTGGAAGAGGCCATTCTGGCCGCGGCGCGGCGCACGGCGGCAGACGAAGCGGCGGACCTTTCGCTGCTGCTTCCGGAAGATTTCGAGCGCTCTGATATAGACGGATAAAACCGCATGCTTCGCCTTTGCATGGGCTTTTCTCTCCTGCGGCCGGGCGGGCAGCCATACGTCCAAAGCGGCCGGGCGTCAGGCGCGCGCCCTGGAAGGGCGCCCGGCCTTCAGCTTTCTCGGGCAGCCCTTCATCGCTGCCTTTGCAGCGTCTGTATTGCGGCCCGCAGGCGGGCCGCTTTTCTTTTGCCTGCGCCCCCCGCGCGCCCTTCCGGCCTTTCAGCCCCGCCCGCTTCGCCCGCGCCCGAAGGCGG